>JACCDT010258718.1_pt1 | contig 300949 bp, 283 predicted proteins | sample 7446291 | NCBI WGS metagenome assembly JACCDT01 (sample SAMN15323446, study PRJNA562643) | freshwater metagenome | isolation source: river surface water | place: USA:Blue River Watershed | collected 2017-08-17 | reverse complement strand
ACAGTTTAAGTGAAGATACGGAAAGGTTTAATATTTACTTAACAAATACCTTAAATGGAGCAGTGGATGTAGAAGATAGTTTATTGGTGAGTCATAGTGATTTAGTGTATCAATTAAATGAAGAGGCGATAGGGGCAAATAGGGTAAGACAAGAACAGCCTGTGATGGTAGTTCTTGGCAACCCCCCTTATAATGGAGACAGTAAGAATAATGGTACATACATAACTGATTTAATGAATGAATATGCTATGAAGGGTAGCAATGGTGCTTTAAATGATGACTACATTAAATTCATTCGGTATGCACAGAATTTAGTTGACCAAAATGGTAGTGGTGTGATTGCTTATATCTCTAATAATAGTTTCTTATCTTCTGTTGCTATGACTAATATGCGAAAGTCTTTATTGAAAAGTTTTGATGAAATTTATATACTAGACTTTGAAGGGTCTCCATCAGATAATATCTTCAATATTAAGACATCTGTCTGTATTACTTTCTTCGTAAAAACTTCTAGTAGTAAGAACTTAGGTAAAGTCTTCTATAATAGATTGAATGGCTCAAAAATAGACAGACTAGCATTTTGTAATAAAAACACCTTTAATAGCTCTTCTTTTCAAGAAATTTCTTTAATTAAGCCTGAATATTACTTATATCCTCAAAATCAAGAATTGATTCTAAGTTATAGGGACAAGAGTTTTGGATTAGAAGAAATATTCAAATTTAAAACATCTGGTATTAAGACTAATTGCGACAAATTAGTAGTAGACCACAATCCAAATTCCTTAGACAATAAAGTCAATAATTATATCACTAATAAGGTATTACCTAATAAAGTTTCAAAAACTATTAGAAATAGAGGTAGTTCTATAACAAAAATTTCTCATGGAAAAGTAAGAAAAATTTATTACCGACCTTTTGATACTCAAAACTACTTTGAAAGTAGTTTTTCAGATGGAAGAAGACTAGATTTAATTAAACAAGAACAAGCAAAGAATCAAATCTTTTTAATCTCAGCAAGAGTTAGAGATAATAATGATTTTAATCATACTTCTATATCACCTATTGTAAATGACATTAATTTCTTTGGAGGTAAATGTAGTCAATATACTTATCCTTTATACCTCTATCACGAAGCTGATGTAACCCATACAGAACCCTACCAAACCTCTAACTTCACTCAAGACTTCCTAGACCAAATCTCCCTCAAAATCGGTAAACTCTTTAATGATAACCCCACCGATGATACTACTTTCTCTTCTCTCGATGCTATGGATTATATCTACGGTGTACTTAATGATAAAGCATACACTACTAAATATAACCAATTCCTTAAATCAAATTATCCAAGAGTACCTTACCCAGATTCTATTGCTACTTTCATCCAATATAAAGATGCAGGTAGTAAGTTAAGAGTCATCCACCTAGATGATACTACTGAAGATAGTAAATCTACATACAATGCCACAACCAATAATAAGATTGAAAAAGTAACTTTCTCTAACAATAAACTCTATTTTAACAAGAGTAGCTTCTTCGATAATATAACACAAGATATGTTTGACTTTAAGATCGGTGCTTCCCAACCACTTAAGAACTGGCTAGAATCCCGTAAAGAAGATTCATTCGATGAATCTATGGTCGAACAATTTCTGAATGTTATCTATAAAGTAAGAAACTCAATATAGGATTACCATGTACCAACAACCTAAAAACTCAGAACTAGATCGTGTAAGATCATGGCAACATGAAATAAAAGATATGTTGCCTGAAAGTAATTTTACAATAGATGATCTTAATGAAATTTGTCATCGATTTGGATTTTACTCTTACCACCTAGTAAACAACTTAATAGAACTTAACTTGATTAAAAGACTAGATACAAACCTCTTTGAAAGAAGATAATGTTCACCGAAATCAAAAACAATATAAGAACAGTCATACAACACCTTCGTATAGAAACTGATTTAGATACTGTACTTAAAGAATTTCACTTTAATCAGGTATCTGAACACAAATGGAGATTAGAAGAGTTTGTCATATACCTACAATTTCAAGGTGAGGATAAAAATTTAAATATCTATTTGTACTTTAAAAATGATTTACTTAAAAGATACTACAGTTTCTCACATAGAATGTGGTGGTATGCTAGTACTGACAATCATAACCTGAATGAACAATTCAATAAAGATCATGAAGTCCTTAATGATATGATGTCCACCATCCGTAAAAAATGGAGTGAAACAAAATGAATGTTTTAACTAAAATAGAAAATGGTAAAAGAGTTTTAAACTTAGCAGAAGGCATTCTCTTTGATGCAGATCGTTCCATCTTAAATGTCCTTCAAGAATGTAATTTCAAATTTCATACGACACAAGATAGTGTTATTGCTAATCAAGGGAAAATTAGAACAACTATATATCAACTTACAGATGAATGTAAAATCTATGTCTCTTTTTTAATCTCACCTGTGCCTACCATAACAAGTATCACTTTATCTATACGAGAAGATATTTATAGATACAAAAAACACAATAAAGTGTGGTTCTCAAATTCTAATCAGATAGATACAGATTCAGATTTAGTAGACCATATCCTAGATACCGTAAGAAATAACTGGAGAAACAAATGAATGTCTTAACAAAAATAGAAAATGGTAAAAGAGTTTTGGATGCCAATGGAAAAAGTGTTTTGGATTCCGTAGTAAATTTTAGTATGGATGGATGTTTTTTCGATGTCCTTAAAGAATATAAATTTACATGGGTCAAAAATGATGAAAGATTATCTGTATGGCAACTTAATGAGAATTTTCAAGTTCATGTATATCAAGACAATAATATCATATCAAATATTCATTTAATCGTAAATGATGAGATGTATTTTTACACAAGAAAGAATGGGATATGGTGTCTCAAACATCCCAGTAAAGAGATAGGCAGTGCTTCTGATATGATAGAAAATATTATGGACAAGATAAGAAACAAATGGAGTGAAACAAAATGAATGTCTTTACAAAAATAGAAAACGGTAAAAGAGTTTTAAATATAGATGATACAGAAGATTTTAGTATAGATGAGTGTATTTTCAATGTCCTTAAAGAATATAACTTTACATGGACCAAAAATCTTCCTGCATTTAAGAATCCCGAAATGTCTGAATGGCAACTTACTCATGATATTAAACTTCTTGTTGCTCATCACCCTAGATCAGTAGAAAATATTTCTTTAGGTATAAAGGGTGAGATTTTTAATTACACAAGATATAAAAGTATATGGTTTTTAAATGAGAGTAAAGAGATAGGTAGAGATTCTGATATGATAGAACATATGATGGAAACAGTGAGAAGTAATTGGGGAAAGAAATAATGTATACAGAAATAGTAAATGGGAAGAGAGAGATAATTGTAGAGATAAAACTAGATAAGGATATAGGGGGTGTTTTAGGGGAGTTTAATTTTAAAGAGAAAGAGCCAGATTTCTTTTATCTGCCTAATACTAAAGAAACAAGAATAGAGATTTTAGTAATAAGAGATGAGACAGATACAATAGAAGAAATAACTTTAAAGATGATAGGTACAGTAAAAGAATTTGCATTCTTTAAATGCAAGAATCAGTTATGGGTAGTGCAAGATCAATCAGGAGAAGGAACAATAGGAGAAGGAGTAAATGTACTAAGAGAGATAATGGAAAAGATAAGAGAGTTTTGGGGTTGGTTTATATAATACAAAACAAAAGAAAAGAAAGGTAAGCAAGATGTTTACAGAAATAGTAAATTCAAAAAGAGTTCTCACAAAAGAGATCAATCTAAGTCAAAACATAAATCAAGTTTTATCTGAATATAAATTTAGAAAGTATACAGAAGATTTATGGTTCTTAGAGAATAGTAAAAATATCTTCGTATCTATAAAATATCTGTCATCAGGGCAATTGATTTTTAAAGTAGCCTATCCTTTTCAGAATGGAAAATCGGAGGATTTATTTCTATATAAAAAAGAAGATTCTGAATGGAAAGATCATTTAAGTAATATCTATACATCAGACAAAGAGTTAATAGAAAGCATAATGGATAAAGTAAGAGCATTATGGAGTGCCTAAAATGTATACAGAAATTAAAGATGGGAAAAGAGTTTTAAAATCTAAAATTAAACTTAAAGATGATTTTGAAAATATTTTAAAAGAATACAAATTTAAAGAGTATTCTCAGGATATTTGGAACAATGAAGAAACAGAAACACTTATTGAAATACATAAAGATAATAAGGGTACGGTATGTGGAATAGAAGTAAGAAATAACACTCTTGATTTATCGTATTATAAAAATGAAAAATATGTTTGGGTTTCTAATGATGGATTTACCACAGAAATTGTAGGTAGGTATGATAATTCTGTTATAGATCATATTATGGGTATAATCCGTTTATCTTGGAAAAAGGTATAGATTGCGAACCGTTCATGAAAACTGTTTTTTTCTTTGTTATGCTTGTTTTGGTCTTAATTATCTTTCTTGTTATAGGTCATGATTTATACCTAGAAGAGGGACTCTCAGGTTTACTTTTAGACTTTACAAAATTTTTACTTTTTATTTTAATCTTTACTGCAATGTTTTTAGTGTTAATATAATATGATTTTAAGAATCAAACAAAGGTTTTTAAAATGAAAACAATACCTCAAAAAGAAGAGCTCGAAAATCAGAAGCACCTGAGCTTAAGAGAGTTATCGATACAATATAAAGTATCAACCCAAACAGTAGCGAGATGGTATAGATTTTATGACATTGAAAAACTTACAAAACCAAGTAAAGAAGAACTGTCAAAATATACACATTTAACCCAAAAAGAAGTAGCTCAAATTTTTCATAGAACAAAACAAGCAATTTCTTTATGGGGATTAGAATATGGTCTTGTCTTTTGTCAGAAAAGACCATGGAAAAATTTACCAAGTAAAGAAGAATTATTACAAGCAAAAGATTTAACTTTAAAAGAGTTAGCTAGTAAGTTCAATACATCTATCAACAGTATTTTAAGGTGGTTAGAGTTTTATTCTATTGAGAGAAAGAAACTTAAACCAAGTAAAGAAACTTTAGAGAGATTAAAACATTTACCACAAAGAGTAATCTCTAAACAATTAGGTGTTTCTCAAGAGTACATATCATTATTAATGAAAGAATATGATATAGAAAAGAGAATCTTAAAGAAGCAGATAAGCGAAGAAGATTTTAAAAATCTACAACATTTATCACAGGAAGAAATAGCCAAGACTTTAGGAGTATCTAAATCTTATGTATATAAGAAGATGATACAGTTTGGGTTATTAAAAAAGAAAACATCTTTTAAAACACTTGTGAGAAAGTTACAACATTTAAGTAAAGAAGAAATATCTAAGCAATTAGGTATTACACAAAATCATGTTTCTGTCTTATTAAGAAGGATAAAGAATGAAACTCGCACCAAGTAAAGAAGAATTAAGTACAATGTTGGATTGGCAATTAAAAGATATAGCCATAAGATATGGAGTATCTTTACCAACAGTAAGTAAATGGTTTAGAGAAAATAACTTAGAGAAAGTAAGTTACACAGGAAAAAAGACTAAGAAGGTTGTACCTAGTAGAGAAGAATTAGAACCCTTAAGTAAGTTATCATATGCAGAAATAGCAACTAGATATGGAGTATGTACAGCAACCGTACGGAGATGGTATTTGGATAAACCCCATACAAAGACAAAACCGAGTAAAGAAGAAGTGGAGTCTTTATTACATATGAGTCAAAAAGAAGTAAGTGATTTATATGGTATAACAAAGCAGGCAGTTTCTTTATGGGCGAGAGAATATGGGTTACAATTTAAAAAGACAGCAGGTTTAAATAGAAAGTTGCCTATACCACCTAAAGAAGAATTAGAACTACATAAAGATAAACCTGTGAAAGAAGTAGCAGATATGTATGGTGTATCTGTTAGTTCTATTCGTAAATGGTTTATTTCATACAATATACCAAGACCATATTTAAAACCATCTAAAGAAGAATTAGAGAGTTTAAAACATCTTACACAGAAAGAGATAGCTAAACAATTTGGTATTGCCCAAACATATGTTTCAGCTCTTTTTAAAAAATATAATATCGAAAGGTAAATATGTATATCATCTCAACAGGTTTGTTAAATTCTAATCTATGTCATTTAACGGACACTCTCTTTTGTTATACAGATCTTCGTATAACAGAAGATTATCATAGCTTGTATTTAACCTTTATAGGTAGTACAAATGAAAGTATCACAGGATACAGTTTAGAGAATTGTGAATTTGATTCATCGATTGCAGAAGAAATGATGGATGAAGAATATGTAACAAGGTTAGAAGTGATTTTAAAAGATAACTCTAAATTTACATATAAAGATTTTGTATGGGTCAGTACAGTAAGAGAGAATACTAGATATGTTTATATGCCTAATGGTAAGATCATCTCATATGATGAAGAAAATGGTTTCTTAGATGAGGTAGAAGATGTTAATCACAAACCATAAAGGTACAAAAGAATATAAAGGGGAAAACCCTAAATCAGTGGACGAATTTAAAAAGACATTAGATTCTCTATTACTAGAAATGAAATTTGAAAGAACAGTAGAAGATTTCTTTTTATATGAGAAAGAAAATTTAGCTGTTATTCTATATGATGATGGTTCTTTATTTTTACCATATAAGACAAATGGAATATCTTTCATTTTAAAAGCACCCTTTATAGAGATAAAGGAATGTAATGCTAAAATCCATATGGAAAAACATATCTGTTATAATGTCTTATTTGATATAATAAGAGTCATGTGGAAATGTTATAAAGTAGATGCTTCGGAAGAATTGTTTGTAAATTCTGTTGGGTATTATTCAGATCGATTAAAACAAATTTAATTTATCTATCAGGGTTTGTTCAAGAGTGTGTATAGAACATTCCCATATAGGTAAAACCTTATATGGACGACTTACCATATTTACTCTAATTTGTTCTTTAAATTCTATATCTACTGCGATATATATATAATCTCTTTGTAAATGAAAGATACCTAAATCTATATCTGTATGAGATATAGAACAGTTAAAACCATATTTTAAAGCTAACGATTCTATAATACTTATCACTACTTTCATCTTTAACCACTTTCTAAGGATATATACTCATATGTATACACAAATCATAGATAATAAACGACAATATACAGGAATGCCTATACTCACAGTAGCTCAATTTAACACCCTTTTTGTAGAGATATTTAAAAATGAACTTAAATTTGAATCTTCTTACTCAGACGGTTTGTTTAAAAAAGATGGCTGTACTGTCTTTGTTTCTTTCAGTTATTCTCAAACAGTGATAGGTTTTACTGAAAATATCCGAATAATAGTAGAAGAGAATTTAAGAACAACAATAGCAGTAGACCCTGTAAAGAAAAATTTTTCTTTAGATGGTGGTCGAATATTTAATATAATTTTTGAAATTCTAAGATTTATCTGGAAAGATAAATTCACAGCTAAAGAAGAAGCGATTAAATTTATAGAGGGATATAAATGATTACACAGATAGTAGATGGTAAAAGAGTGGTAAATAAAGAGTACATAGATACATATACGGGAAAGATTGACACTCTCATATCTCATTTTTTAGAAGAAATGGGGTTTTACTTAGAAGATGAATTTCATTGTATATGGAAGAAGAAGAGATTTTTTAAAGTAGAGGTAGGAGCTAATTTTATAGAATGTACTTATCTCTCTAAGAGTAGGGATCATATCTTTGAAGGTGAGTGGAGAGAAGCACTAACTAGGGGAGAGAAAATTAAATATAGACATCTTACAAATAACATAGGAGTATATGAATTATTAAGTATTATTTTATGTGATTTAAGAGAGTTATGGGAAGAGCATGAGACTCTTAAGAAAGATCGTCTGAGAATTAATTAGTCTGTAATGGTAACTAAGAAAACATTTTTAAATTGTTGAACATTTAAAATTTTAGGGTTCTTGACAAATAAGACTAATTCATATTGAACAATAGAACCATAATATTGAGTTCTTTGAATAAAAGTATCTCCATCAAGAACAACATCAGGATTTTTATATACAAAAATAACAAATTCTTGTTTCTCTCTAAATAATGATTGAGGTCTAAAAGGTATAGAAGACCATGATCTTAAACCGTAAGCTAAATTTTCAAGAACTTGTTCTACTTTAGGATTTAAAGGCATTTCAGGAACAAAGTTAAGAGAGAGAAACTTTTTACCATAAACTTCAGGAACAACAACTCTACGATAAGCAATAGGATAATCTTTACCCCCGACTAAACGATTTAGTTCTTTAAAGATAGGATATAGTTTTTCTCTATCTCTAAGATTTGCACCCCACTTGTTTTTTGTATATGTCCATAAAACTTTTAATTTATTTAAAACCACACCATCATCTGTTTCTGATGTTGTTTGGTCGTTATATTTCCAAAAGTCTCTCATTGTTTCAATATGGGATAAGTCTTTTGCTATTTGTTCTACAGAATTTATATCTTCATGAGATTCAAAATCTGACTCTAGAACTAAAGGGTCTACTAATGCTCTTCGGTACATATTAGTTCCTCCATACTTTGTAATCCGTAATCCGTAAATGTTTCACTATATCATATCTATAAATTAACTATATACCCTAGTATATATATGCTCTACATATTCAGTATAATCCTTCTGATCAGGTAAAACTTCTCCCCCAAATACCTTCCTCTGTATTAACTCATATGCCTTATCTCTACTCATCATAGCACCCATTAAACCCACTAACATACTCTGTGAATTATATACACCCTTACTGTCTTTTATATGTTGTTCCATTACATCTTTGTGTACTTCTAAATTACTCACTATACTTGTCATTCTCTTTATAGCATAATCACATAATCCTGTACTGTCTATAAACACTACTCTCTCTACTGATGAATGACTCATATCTCTTTCATACCATAAAGGTACATTCTCTAATACAGGCATTACATATCCTCTTAATAACCTTGCTATTCCACATATATTTTCACTACCTATAGGATTCTTTTTATGGGGCATAGCACTACTACCCTTCTGCCCCTTGCTAAACCCCTCTGAGAGCTCATTTACAGACGATTGTTGCAAGTTCCTTATCTCTACCCCTAACCGTTCTAAACTTGAGCCCAGAAGCCCTAAAATCATAAAGAACTCAGCATGACGATCTCTAGGTATTATCTGTGTAGATATAGGTTCTATATTTAACCCTAACTCACCTAAGATGTACTCTTCTACATACGGAGATATATTTGTATAGTTCCCCATAGGTCCTGATATTTTACCATATGAGATATTCTCTATAGCTCTAACAAGTCTTTCTCTATTTCTGACCCATTCACTATAAAAGGTAGTTAAAACTAAACCAAAGGTTATAGGTTCACCATACATACCATGACTACGACCTAACATCTTCGTGTATTTATGTTCTATAGCTTTCTCTTTAAGGGCATATAAGAGTTTATCTATACGGTCTATAATTTGGTTGCCAGCTTCTCTTAAAATAAGAGCTGTGGCTGTATCTAATACATCTGAGCTAGTCATCCCTTTATGGATAAAAGAAGCTAAATCAGGTTGTTGGTTAGTAATATGTTCTATAAAGGCTATAAAGTCATGTTTAGTAGTTTCTTCTATTTTTAAGATTTCTTCCTTAATGATAACAACAGAATTAAAAGCTAGGTGTAAATCTTTAGGTGCTTGGTTTATATTCTCTAATGCTTTAACAGCAAGAGATTCTATGTGTAGCCATTTTTTAAATTTATTAGTATCTGACCATATACGGTTCATTTCATCAGTTAAGTATCTGTCTATCATTAAAAACACTACCTGTTTTATTTAGTTTTTGATATAGGTTGCCTTAACTTTATACCATAAGAGAGTACAGAATATGTTAAGAAGATTTATAAGAACTTATGAAAGACCTATATTTTTAGTTTCAGTTTTATCTATGTTTATGATTGTACTTTGGATGTTATATAGTTTCCCCATAATCTTTATCTTAGTCTCTTTGTATATATTTACCTATAACAGATATGTTTAATATAATAATAGGGGCCCACCAGATATGCAAAGATAGATCTAATATTGCATAGATAGTATATAAAAATATATATATACAATGATAGCATATATACCTATATATAGTATATATAGTATATATACCCAATAGGAGTTTTTTAAATATGAGCTTTGAAGAACTTGTAGATTCTTATTTAATCTCTTTAAGAGAACCTTCTTCCTGTGTTGTTAGTTGGTCAGAAGGAAAACCTATATTTATAGAAGATAAAGGTACTTATATAGAAACTACATATTTAGTACCCATAGATATAAGGTCACCTATAGAAATAGGTGGTGTGTTTTATGTACTTAAAACAAGTACAGAGAATAAAGAAACAGCAATAGATAAAATCACAGATAAAATTAATTCTTCTTTTTAGATACATCTAAACCTATACTTGACCATATATTAGCAATAGATTCTACTTTAGTTAAAAGTTCTTTAAACCTGAGATAAGGAAAAGGTATCTCTATTAAATCCATATTAGATTCTTTAATAATGTTAAAAGGTGTTTGTAGAGCTTTAACAAGTACAGGATCATCATATTTAGATGAAAGGTTATAAATACAAGAAACAAAACCTTCTTTAATGACACCACCTTTTACAGAACTAACTAAGGTCTGTATCATTTTTTCTATAATGGTTCTTCTATTTCTAGCTTCTACTTCAGTAGCACCACCTACTTTGACCCTGATTAAACTACCACTTAAAGCACCTATTCTTTGTTTTAATTGTTCTTTCATAAAGTACAAGTCATTAGTTAAATGGTCTGCTTCATAGTTTAATTTATCTATTCGTTTAGATGTAAGTTCAACTTTATCTTCATATTGTTCAAAGAGTACTTCATTAAGTTTAATCTTAACTTCATAAGCTGATCCATACCAATCTAAATTAAATTGTTCTTGGTGTTCTAGTTGGACTTCGCCACCTACAAAAGATTCTAAATCTTTTAACCATTCATGAGACCAGGTAACTTTAGGTGTTTCAATAGCATATGCTTCTATAACACCTTTATTTCTATTTAGAGTAATTGTATCTAAAACTTGTTTAGAGTAATAAGGAGCTAGAATAACAAGAGGTCTACCTTCTATTAGGTTTTCTAATATAGGAGTAATATGTTCTATTTTATTTATGGGTCTTGAGATCATAGCTATCATAGGACCCTTTAAAGAAATTTCTTTTTCCCAATTAGGAGTTGGGCATTTACCTATAAAACCTTCACTATGTATAATTTCTATATCTACACTTTCACCTACTTCTACTGAGATATGTATATCAGTCCCATTGGTTAATAAAGCATTATATAGAATTTCAGGTAGGTTAGGTGCAATTTTTTCTAAGTCTTGTCTAGTAGGTTGAGAAACTTGTATGTCTTTATCAGGTAGGTTAAAAGAGATAGGGTAGCTTTCATTTTGTTTATGGAATTGTTTTAAGATAGCATATAGGATAAAGATAGCAGTTTTACAGCCATCACCTTCACCACAAATTTCATATAAGAAACCTCTTACATAGGGGTTCGTATACCAAGCGAGCAGGGTAGTTTTAGCTGATGGGTTTATGAGTATTTTTTTATTTCTATACAACATAACATTTTTACCATTGCCAGCATAACCACTTAATAGTAGGTAAACAAATTGTTTAAAGTCTTCAATGTGATAGATCATAGTATCTCCTTAATATAGATTTCTACATAATACGGCTTGATGGGGTCTAGATTTCTTTGTTTTGGTATAAAAAAAAGAGCATAAGCTCACAACACGCTTAATCAAGTCTTGCAACTTGATAAGCAATGTTGTTTTCCCTACAAATCGTTTGTAGGATATAAAGGTGGTTTTTACAAGTCGCACCTTTAACGGACTTCGCAACCTTTAGGGTGTTGCCTTCCCATTGAGCGATTTGTCGCTCATATTTCGCCCAAGTGGTTTTTGAGCGATGTGAAACCAAAGACCTACCATCACTTTTTAAGTTATGGTAGTTAGACGCGGGTTTTTGTGCGACAAACTGTTCGCACACAGTCCATAAACAACTCATAGAGTCTCCTTTGTATGGGGGGTTCGCAGACGATTAAGCACTTACTACTTCATCGCCAAACACATTTCTATGACAGCCAATTCTATTGACTGCTGGAAAGTAAGCACCATCGAAACGATAAGAAATTTTACTTTGATTGTTGATAAGATCAAAGCAAAACAATCTAGTGTAATCACAATTAACTTCAATCATGATTTTTTCCGATACGATAGGATCATGGATATTTCTGATATTTTTGAAATACATGATGATCGCTTGTTGTACTGCTTCGGAAGAATCAGAAGAAAAAGACAAAGAGAAACTATGATCAATATTAAAAGTTGCCATATAGCATATCCTTTTTTAAGGTTGTGGATTTTATTTTATTTTTTTCTCGGTAGTGTTTTATCCATTTCTTCACTACATCTATTTATGTTTTAACTAAGTCATTCTAGCAAATACAGAAACAGTCGGTGATATCGGGTTTTTTTCAGGGTATGGGTCAAAGTCATAAAATGTAGAAATCTATATATATGTGTATATGGGTACATACACACCCAAGAATGATAGTATGTAGAAATCTATGGTACTTTTATGGCTGATAAAATGTAGAAATCTGTGTTTTCATGTACTTTTAAAAAAAGTATGCGGACCCCCCTATAAGGTAGGGTACAGATTTCTATATACTATCAGACTATACATGGGTACACATATATAGATTTCTACATAATATAGCCTTAACCCATACCCTGAAATATCTCGGTAAAACCTAGTGTTTTAGGAAAGTCTAAAATATAAGAGTCAAAACATAGAATAGTGTAAAGATGATTAGTTTAATGGACTTTACGACACCTTAGAAAAGGATATGCGATATGCAATACCAAACATTTGAACATGATGATAAGATGGTAGGTTTTAAGACTTGGTTAGTAAGTTATCTCAAAGATAATCCAATCAAGAAAGGTGATTCTGTGAGAGTAGAAATTCCTGCAAGATTTAATGCGACTTGTGCTTGGCGTTTAACTACTCTCAAAGTCAATGACTTTGTCTTTGAAGATGGCGAGTCAAGACTTGTAGATCGTTTTCAACTAGACATTGCGATTTGCCCCGATCTAGCTATCATTGACACAAACAAGTATATGTAAGAAAGGAAAATAAGTATGACTATTTTGTATGCACACCTTGTAGGCGAGTCTTTTGGCGAAAACTATGTAGCAAGTTTTCATGAGAATGAAGATGCTTTTAGATTTTCATTACATGAAGATGATCGTGTTGTAGCTTTCAATGTTCCAGACCATATGGTTGAAGATTTACTCACTTATGGCACTAGCGATAGCAAGTGTCCATATTTTGATGGATATGATGCGTATCGTCAATTAAGACAATACAGACAATATTAAAAATTGTCTGTATTGTTGGTTTTTTGGTAAGGGGGGTAGATTTCTTTAATATGGGCATAGGGGTAAGAAATCTGTGGGGGGGTCAATTTTATGTATGATAGGAATAGGCAATAAAAATTGTAAGATAGAATCATCTAGGTTATCGCCACCTCACTTGTAAAGAAAAAGTTAAAATTTACAAGGTCAAAGGATTCGTACCCCTATATATCGCTGACACTTTTCTTCTTCGCTATAAAATGACATATAGGGATAAGATAACCTAGATAGATTTATTGGTCATCATCGCCATAATCTAAATCTTCTTCAGGGTCATGTAATTGGTCAATCGCTTTACCATAAGCAAGAGCTTGAGTAATAAAGACTTGTGGGTCAAAGACTAGTTTTTGTTCTTTAAAGACAATATCTTCAAGTTTATCGGCAACTTTACCTGTGGCTAAAAAGTTAAGTAAGACTTGTGGATTGATATAAGACTTAATAGTAGTATTCATACTTTGATGACTTAAAGCATGAACAGATTCACGATATGCTTGATCGACTACATCACGAATGACTTCAATGATTTCACCTTTAACATCTTCAACTTGTTCCTGAGTAATATCATAGACCATACCTAGAATCATATTTTGTTTTTGTTTAAGGGCATCGATTAAAACTCTAGTGGATTTAAGTTTTCTGAAATCGGTTAAATTAAGTCCAGGTACAATAGCTCTTAAATAAGCAGTGACTTTAGATTGGTCAAAGACATTGCCTTGAAAATCTAAGAAAAGGTAATTGCTTTTTTTGTTAGCTTTAGTTTTATTAACAAGATCAGTGATAGCTTTAACGATAATAGAATCGCTCACATCAGCAAGATTGATAATACCTTTTTTACCTACAAATTCTAATCTGACAAAGTTAGAACGGATAAATTGGATATGGTGTTTATTAAGAGTAATAGCACCATATGTTTCTAGGTATTGGTCAATTTCTTCACCATCTTCATCTTTTTCAACATCAAGGTCTTTAATTTTAATTTTGTTATCTTCTTGACCTGGACGGATACCTGTATCAAGCATAATATAAACAATAAGAGCTTTCATTCTAGTATCATGGTCAGGAGATTTTAAATCTTTTTTTAGTTTATCTTCGAGTTTAGTTAAGTTGGTAAGTAGTATTTTTTGTCGTTCTATTTTAGCACCAATATCATCTATCTTTTCAGCAAATTTAGATTTGATAGCTTTAATTTTATTATTCTTATCAATATCAACAATAAGAGTCTTAGGTAAGAATTTTAAAAATGTTTGGGGGATAATAGATTGTAAAGCATCTCGTTCTTCATTAAGAATTTTACTCTTATGTGAAGATTTAATAATACCTGCTAATTTAAGGTCATACCAACCTGAAGGAGTAGTAGGTATTATTTTAGTAGGGTCTTTAGGTGGTACAAAGAAAATATCACGAATAGTATAAAGGAAAGTGTTTACACGACTTTGTTGATTTTCAGAACCTTCAAAATATTTAGCAACAAATTGACCGATAAGGTTATCTTTATTAGTACTGTAATTTTTAAGTTTAAGAGTAAAAGTTCTAGGACTATCTGAAAGAGAAGCATCAGTAGTCAAAGTGGTTTTCATAGTAGTGAAGATATTAAGATAATCTTTTTTAGCTTGTTTTTGAGCAGTATCTGCCCCCTTAACATCTTTTTCAAATGCTTTAGCTTTTTGTTGTTTAAGTTTTTGTTTAGCTGCTAAATCCTCAGGATAAAATTCACGATAGGATTTTCTGAGAAAAGATTCGAGATCAATAAGTTTTTGTTCTAAGTCAAAGGTTCTTTCATAAAGGGCATCTCTAAAGAGATAAGAGAAAGAGTTAGTGCGAGAATCTATATTCTCTTTACCTGCATATTTTTTAACAAAATCTTTAAACTTAGGTTGGATTTTAAGTAAAGCAGTAAAAGCTCTTGGAGTATCTACTTTTCTAATAAGAGATTTAAATACAGGGATAAGAGTTTTAATATCTGATTTAGCTGAATCTATGTATTCTGATAAAGTAGGTTGCATTTTAGAAACCCAAACCCTTAACTATTTTTTGCCATTGTTGTAAGATATTAGATTCAAGGGATTGAAGAACAGATGTGTCTTTTGGTTGTTCTTCAATAGGTGTTTCTTCTTGTTGGATACGAGAAGGTTTAGTACTACCTGGGGCAGGTAATTTCTTTTTACTGAAAGCTAAAGCTTCGGTAATAAAGACTTCGGGATCAAATTGTAATTTAGATTTGTTAAGAAGAGCTTTATCTATCGTATCTTCAACTTTACCTGTGGATAAGAAGTTAAGAAGAAGATTAGGGTTAACATAACTGTTAATGGTTTCATTGACAGTAGAGTGGGATAAAGATTTCTGAGCTTTTTTATAAGCAACAGAAACAGCATCTAAAACGAGTTTGGTAACTTTAATTTTAGCTTCTTCAGTTTTAAGAGATTGAGCTTTAGCGATATTACGATATAGAGTTTCTCTTTGAGATAAGAGAGAAGCATGGATAACACGAACAGCTTTTAATTTTCTGAAGTCAGTAATTCTGAGTTTTTTAAGACCTGCTGCACGAGCAAGACTTTCAAAGTAAACAACAATATCTGTATTGCTAATCTTTTTACCATTAGGGAGTACAAAGATACATTTATTAACAGCATTAGGGTCACCGCTAGCACTTTCGACTAGAAGTTTAAGTTGTTTAACAATATCAGCTTGGTCTAATTTAGTAGCATTTTCAACACCTCTTTTACCGAGGAATTTAAGATCAGCAACTAATTTAGTTTGAAAGAATTTAATATGTTCTGCTTTAAGGGTAGCGATACCATAAGTATCTACTAATTCTTTAACATATTGTTTTTTGTTATCTTTAAGTTCAGGTTCACCTTGATCATCTTTTTTAAGTTTTTTCTTTTGAGATTGACCACCAAATTCGTTTGCTTCTTCTTTAGCAGGAGAAGGTCTTAAACCTGTTTCGAGAGCGATAGCTGCAATTAAACCCATTAGTTTCTTTTTAAAGATAATATAAGATTGACTATCTTCAGCAGGATTATCTTGATATTCAGCTTTAAGATCAGCATAGATTTTCTTTTCAATCAATTCAAATTTACTGATGAGATCTTCTTGGATGTCAATTTTATCATTAACATTAGATAGTTTGTTATCATACATAGAGAACAATTTAGAGATAGCACCTGTATCATCAACTTCGATGACTAAATTTTTAGGTAAATAGTCAATAAGAGTGGGTCCTTCTTGTTGTGAATATTGTTCTAAAGTTTCATGTAAGACTTCTCTGTTCTTTCTTAATTCAGTTTCTTTAATAGCTTCTTTGAACAAGAAACGGATACGGTTTTTATTTCTAGTAGTAACATCTTCTTGATCTTCATTTACGATATAAGAATAGGTTTCATGTAAGACTTTCTTTTCAAAAGAGTTGTAATCTTTAAGATAGCCTTTACCTAAAATTTTAGCGAGAACTTTACTGAGTACAGGATCAGCTTTAAAGCCATTCATAAATGCTAAAAGTTTAGGGGAAGGTTCATGAACTTTTTGTTTAGCTTTAAGTAATTCAGCTTGGATAAGTAATTCAGATTCTAGTTCAGTAAGTTCTTTTTCGTATCGTTTTTTAGAACGAGCAACAGCAAGTTCTTTTGTATATTTAGGTAATTCTTTTTCAGGTTCTTTCTTTAAGAGTACAATTTTATCTTTATCGAGTTTGTTTTCTAAGAAAGTTTTTACAATTTCTTTTTCTTCATCATTAAGATATGGAGATTGAACAGAGAAAATGAGATTAAATTCCTCAGATGTTAAAGGTACTTTGTAGTCGATTTTATTAACTAAAGTTTCTTGTTGTTCTATAGGTAATAAAGCAATATTAGCTAAAACTTTATTCTTTTCTTCTTCAGTAAGTTCTTTACCTTCTGAGAGTTTAAATTTCACTCTGCCGATAAAGTATTTGATCTTATATTTAGCATCAGCTATTTTTTCTTTTTCAATTCTGTCGATGATATAGAGATCGAGAATATTGAGAGTTTCATTCTTTTCTTTTTTATCTAAAGCTGTTTCAATATCTTTTTGAACATCAGGTAAAGTAGATTCTGTTAGATGACCTGTAACTTCTTTTTTGAGATAATCTTTTCTTTGGATAAGAGCTTGGTTTTCAGCAGAATCTCTTTCTAATTCTTTTTGAGCTTTTTCTTGTTTAGGTAATGTGATGTATTGTTGGATAATTGTTTTAAAGAGAATATTCAAAGTCTTTTCATATTCATTTAAACTAAATTTATCTGAAAAGACTTGTTTGTAAATAATACGGTAGTATTCTTTTTCATACCAAGTCCAAGCATGAGCCGTAGATAAATCAACAAGGTCTAATTCAATTTTATTTTTAGCAAATTGATTACCTTCTACATAAGCCATATCCATCAATTTTCTGAAATTGTAAGCACCAATTTTTTGACCATCTTCATTCTTAATATGGTGTACTCTCTTTTCATACTCTTTAACAATATTGATAATTTTTTTACTGAGAACGGAAGTATCTTTAAGCCTCTCAATAATTTGATCTTCATCTAATTCAGAAATAGGTTTTAAACCTACAATACCTTCTTCTTTTTTAGCTAACCATTTAGAAAGTTTTTCAGTATTGTTAGTAGGTGCTTCAAGAATAACTCTCTTATTAGGATTAAAGACACCACCTGAATTTTCAACTTCTTCTACAGGTATTTCTTCTTTAGGTTGGTTGACTAAAGTTTTAATGACTTGGGGAGGAACTTCATTTTTAAGTACAGACTTAGCTTCTTGTTCTTCTTTTACTTTTTCTGTGAGTTTTTCTGTTTTAGTTTCAACATTAACTAAAGTATCTAAAACAATTCTTTGTTCTTCAGGGATTTGTTGTTCTTTTAAAATCTCTTTAGTTTCTTCACGATCAATCTTTTCATCTAGTTCTTTAATTTCTTCTTTAGTTTGTTTTTCTTCTTCACCCTTTAAAGATTTATATTCACTGATATACAAATCTTTCATTCTATTTCTGTAGAGATCAGAGCTAGTAACATCATATTTATTTTTGTTTTCATCAAAGAACTCTTCATGTTTATCATAAATAATTTGATCATCAGCATTAAAGGTAAAAGAATCGAGAGATTCTAAAAAGTCCTCAAATAGTTTTTCATACATATCTTCAGCACTAGCTTTTTTACCTTCGCCTGAACTGTCTAATGTGTTAATGAAACCCCTAAGTCTTTCTTTGTCTGAATCTACAATTTTCATGTATTCTGTGAAACTAGATTCTACTTTCTCTTGTAATTCTTTTTCTTCTTTTTCAAAAGTAGCTACTTGTCCACTTTCATATTTTTCTTTTACATATTCTTTTTGGTAAAGACCTTTTGTTTTTGGATATACAACATTGTAGATATAATTATAGACTACATCAAAATTCTTTTCTTTATCTTCAGGACTTAATTGTTCCCAACTACGAGGTCTTTGCACATTCAATATTTTTTGAAAACTGTTTCTATTAAATGCTTTAGCAGTAGGACCTATATAGCTTTCTTCTAATATGTCTTTTAAATCATTGTAAAGACTAATTGAAAGATCGGAAGCAAACCTAAACTTTGTTCTAAACATATAACCTCTCTTATATAGATTTCTTATAAGAGAAACAGATATAAACTAATTATATACTAAAATCGCCACCTGTATCACTACTTGATAAACCTTTAATTTTTTTATCTAACTTTTTTAATGACGGTATTCCACCTAGTGTTATTTCTATTCTCATTCCTTCTTTAACACCTTTAGGCAATGCCATTAAGGGCATAATAAATGTACCCCTACCTGCTTTAAACACTGCTTTGTTTCCTTCGATACGATCTACTACCAAAACTTTTTTATTCGTTACTCTTGCAAACTTTAACAAACTTTGTTCTCTTGCAAATTCATCTCTCTCAGGATAAAGAGGCTCATCTGTATAGCTATATCCTGGATTTGAAATAGCATTAGCTAGAAAACTCTTTATATTAAATTGAACTTTTGCATCTTGTTCTAACAATTCACTAAAGTCACTTTCTATCACACCTGAATTACTTAAGAAATTTAAAATGACTTGTGGATTGATATAATTGTTTATTGTCATAGATATGGTTGTATGGTTCAAAGCAACTTTTGCATTTTCAATAGCTGTCTTTAAATGTAGACTAATCGCTTCGACTATCTTTTTAGATGCTTTTTCTGAAAATACATTTTCTATCTTTAATAGACCTTCATGTAATTGTTGTTCAGCTAAAACTAAAGCTTTATGTAAAACTGTTGCTGATTTTAACTTTCTCAAATCTGTCATACTATGTTCATCTGTATTTTTCAAACCTGCTAACTTTAACAAACTTAGATAGAATCTATGTAATTGTGCTGAAGTGTATGGTTTACCATCTATCCCAAACAATGCTTTTCCTTCTTTATATCTCTTGATTACATTAGCAATTACTTTATTCAATAAAGGATTTGTTATGGTTGCTTTATTTACAATGCCAGATTTACCATAAAATTCTAAAGATGTACCAAAGGTATCTAAAACTTTAAAATGTTCTGGTTTTAAATTGATCGCCCCAAAAGTATCTACACTTATTTGAACTTTATCTTCTTTTTTAGACGGTTCTAAACTAGAACCGTCTGATTTAACATATATCTTAGATAAACCCGTATCATCATCTCCAGGTCTTATTCCTGTTTCATACATGATATAAATAATTAAAGACATCATTCTAGTTTCTTTGTTAGTAGAACGAATGCCTTTATCTAAAAGAGATACAAAACGATCATTAATGGCAATGAACTCTTTTTGTTTTTGTATCTTTAATTGTAAATTTTTATCCTTGTTTGAATATCTACTATATATATCAACAATTTTACCTTCAGGATCAAGATCAACAACCATTTTACTTGGTAGATATTCTAAAACTTTTTCAGGAATGACAGAACTTAAAGGTGTTCGCATTTCAGACAAATCTGACTGAATGGCACTACTTTCACTTAAACTCAATATACGGTTTTTTAACCATTCATCATTAGGTGTTTCTATATATTTTTTCAATACACCTTTTAAAGAACTTTCTGTCATATAATTGTTTTGAATTAAAAGTTGAGCTTGTTTGGTGTTTAACAACATTACAAGTTTTTCTTCTAATGTGTTTGTACTCAACAAAATTTGTTGTAGTGTAGGTTTCCATGAATTGTAAAGTTTAGTCACAAATTGTTTTGTGACATCTAAACCTATCTGTTCGTCTTTATAAAATTCTTCATACTTTGTCATTTTAGTTCCCTTGAGTTTATCTATATAAATAGGGAACTAAGAATAAACTATTTATTTATATTCAAATCTCTTTCTTTTTTACAGAACCCTCTTAATGGACAGCTTGGGATACCATCACAAGCTTCATCTCCTTCTGTGTAATCTCCATAACAACCACCTTGATTTTTCTTACCTACAAAATCATTGATTGCCATGTTTAGTAAACTGATACCTCTTTCTTTTACATAAGACCTAAACAATTTTTCTGCATCGGATTTAGGTTCATCTAAATCTTCAAACAAATCTTCATTTGGAACTTTACTTTTTTGAAAAGGTTTTCTAGGTTCTTCGATCAACACAATTTTATCATCGTTATCAAATGATATTGGTTTCTCTACAAATTTAGGTTCTTCTTCTTTAGGTTTAGGTTCTTCTTCTTTAGTAGGTTCTTCAGGCAATTTCACATATGGATTAAATGCTTTAGGTTCTTCTTTTATTTTCACATATGGGTTAAATGCTTTAGGTTCTACTTTATTTCTTTGAGATACAATAGATGACATACTTGGGTGTCCATAGGTATCTGATGATGGTGTGCTTAAAATACCTTTCTTTCTCATATCATCTACGATATTTGAAAGATTAGATTGAAAGACACTGATACCACCTGAACTTACCCCCCATTGTTTATCATCACTTGCACCTAATTTTTCTAAGATTTGTTTCTTAGCTACTTTCTTTTCGATTGTTTGATTTTCATTTAAGGTGTTTATGATTTCCGTTAAGGCTTGTCTGATTTCACTTCTAAGGTTGCTCATGGGATTCTTTTCTCCTATGTTAGTATGTTTGTATCAATTATAATCACCCTATGACACTTTGTCAAGTAAAAATAAAGGTAAAAGATAAAAATTATTTTCATACTTAACTTTACCATAAGGTATAATACCCATAATCTCAACAAGTTCATATAATAAACATTCAACACGAACATCTCCCGTAGTAATAAAAGATGTCCGCATAGGGTACTCACCTACAAAAAAATCTAACTTACTTTCATTCGCTATCAAATTCTCCCATAACAAATCAAATTCCCCTGCCATAGGTCTTCTCGGATGTATATCTGTTAATGGACAATCCATCATCTGTAAATAGCTATTGAATACAATATATCCTTCTGTACCCACATACATAAATAATTTCTTGAATAGCATTTTAGATGCTACTGTATATAGTCCAGGTTTTTTCAAATCTACTTTTTTTCTATATGCCTGATCTAACTTTTCTGTGTATTCATCAAATATCTTCTTCGCTCTCTTCTTACCTATAAAATTTATCGCTTCTTCATAAGTGTACCCATAAAATGGATCGTTTGACCTGACTTGAATAGGTTTCTTTATCGAGTATAAAGTTTTCAATAATTCTAATCTGAGTTCTTCCATATCGCTACCCTTCTAGATTTCTTGTTTTAGGTACAAAAAAAAGTTGTTTGAGAGTTAGCTAACTCTCTCTTAAACTTTTTGTAAGTCTTTTCAAATTTATATATTTGGTTCTGTGTCAATACACCATCAATACCATATTCATAAGCTAAACAAAAAGCTAACCTCTTTTCAGTAAGGGAGTCTTTAATAAGAGAGAGTAAAGGAATATTGGAGTAGTCAATAGTGGGAGAGAAAGATCGTTTATTGTTAATAAGTTTAGTTAGCATAGTTTACCTGTTTCAGCATTAAAGGTGATATTGTGTTGCTCACAGAGGTTTAGAAAACCTTCAAAAGAACAAAGTTCATTATAGAATTTTATAGCAATAGGTTTAATATGGTCATGAATATTTTTAGAGTGGACATCAAGAACATAGTGATAGCTAGGTTTATCAATATATTCAAAGAGTCCGTTATTTTGAATGACGGTTATATTAAGAGAGAAATGGTCAGTGGTTGTTTTGAGAGTGCAAGGTTCAAAGAAGCCACTATAATTAGAGAGAAACTCATTAAAAGATTTTTGATCAAATTTGACAGAAATTTCTAATAATTGAGATTGGGGTTCATAGATACAAGAGTGATATTGAAAAGTTTCACTGCACCAATTAGATTCTATAATTGGATCAATTCCACAATAAAACTCAGCAAGAGGGATTTGTTCTTTAAGGTAGTCCATGTAAGCAATAGGTTTAAGGTGTTGAGATAAATTGTAATAGGATTGCATAATATTCCCTTAGTTCAAATAGCTATTAGAGATAGCTTGAATAAGTTCTTCTCTTTTGATATTGGGCATTTTGGTGACAGGTTGATAAAGGTCAGTGTTTTTAATCCACATATGTAATTCAACAGAGGCTTCATCATCAGTATCTTTTAAGATATATCTAGTTCTCATATTAGTTCGTAAATCTAAGAGATAGCAAACAAATGCTTTAAGAGATTTAGATAGGTTATAGACAATCACCTTTTCAATTTTTCTAGTCGCACCTTCTTCAAGTTTATAAAACTCAGAAAAGTGGGGCCAGAAAAAATCTAATTTAGATTTTTCATCTTGGGGAATTAAATTATTTTTGAAATTGCTAGGTTTAATGTAGCTAGTGGTGAGACGAGTTTTATCCATTTCAATTCTAATTCGTTCAGTAAATTCAAAAGTGTCATTTACTAAACCTAAGGCTTCGGAATGTTGAATAGTGTTTTCAATAAGACCGAGATTAGGTTGTTTCTTTCGTAAAGAATCCATTTGAGTTCGCATATCATCAAGGTATGCTTGATCAAGATTAATGTTATTGAGAGCATCAAGAACTTCGATGAGTGGTTCGGGAAGAACATACTGAGCATTAGAGTTAAATTGATTTAATCTAGTGATATAGGTTTTACAATAACCTAAATAGTTTCTAATGTCAGATAAGTTATCTCGGAGGTGGTAAATGTTATTCACTTCATTACTAATTTTGTCAGCTTCTTGTTTTTTCTCTTCAAGGGTCGCTTTAAGTTGTTCGATGTAATTCATATGTATATGACTTTCTTTTGTTTAGGTTAAGCAAAACATCTAGGTGAAACGATACCGATACCATGCACAAAGTAACCTTTAGTGCCTGATTTGAGATTGTCTGAGCTAATAGGACATTTAATATCACAGCTTAGATCAATTTCTTGTTTGCCGTACTTTGAAACGGCATCATTAAGTTTTTGACTTACAATAGGTTGTTGAGCTTTAGCTTCAGCCTTAGCTTTAGCCTTAGCATTGGTCTTTTGAATTTTCAAATAAGTCTTTAGCTTTTTTCATAAATAGATCAGGTTTAAAATTTTCATTAATTTCAGTTTTGTAAGGATGTTCAAAAGGTGAGATAATTCCATAGTGGTTTGTGTTAATGCTAGTATATTTCATTTTATTTTCTTTCAAATTTTCTAGCTTCAAAAGCTAAGTATGTTGCTAATTCAGTATCAGTCAAAATCTTTCTCACGAGATCGAGAATTTCATCTAGGGGTAAATTTTCAGGTATAGGATTTTCTGTTGGTAAACTTTCTAAGAAAGCAACAGCTAGATTTTTGAACTTTTCAAAATCATCTTCTGCATCTTCATCGAAACTCACATAATCATAAAAATCTTCATCACTATGAAATTCATCAGACAATGTTTCTATATCAAATGCCATTGAACTACTAATGCTACGAGCATAATCTTGAGCATTCTCTAAATGCTGCATCGCCCTTTGAAAATTTCTAGCTTTTACTTTAAATTTTGCATGATCTTCATTGTAGCGATATTCAACATCTTCTAAAACTGCCATGAATTTTGTTTTAAATTCAGCAATGGATTTTGAATTTTCAATTAAACCTTCAAAGTAATCTTTATTATCATCATTATATTGATACAGAGCATTAGCTTCTTCTGAAATGAGTAACTGATTGAATGCTACGATTTGTGTTTGTGTTAAGTAAGACATAATATTTTTTCCTTTGTTTTAGTACCATGCACTGATACAGATGTTTTCAACAGTTGAGTAATATTCAAACATACGGATAAACTGAATAGCTTCATCTATAGTATAATCATTAAAACAGCCATAATGATCTACAACAGTGTTTCTACTCTTAGAAACAAATTCTTCCCAATGTTGTTGACCCTCAGGACTTAGAAATTTATCTAAGTGTTTTTTCATACTATAAAAGGCATCTTCGATTTCACCTGGATAGTGAAAGCCATATAGCCAACCACTTTCGTTTGTAAGAGCATCACACATAGCTGAGTAATATTTACCTCTAAAAGAGCCATTTCCATTACTAGATAAGATACCACTTACAAGGTTAATATGATGTTCACCTTGATATTCGGCAGTTTCAAATTCAACACCATCAGGTTCTTCACCATCATAGTTGGTTTGTTCATATTCACTGTTAAATTTATTGAGATTTTCTTCAGTCGTTTTGGGGACTAGCCAAAAGTTATCTAAACCCATAAGTTTCTCCTTATTTGTTTTGTTGTTTTTAATCGTTAGAAATTTCATCAATATATTTGATTGCTTTCTCTTGAATTTCAACCCAGGGTAAAGGTTCAGAAAAAACATTGCCATGTTGATTGAATTTGATCTTGATGCCATCAAAATCCACAGTCTTATTTACATAAGAACTATTATCATAGATAAAGCTAAAAATAGTAGTTATGTGTGTCTTTACATAGTTTTTTACTATGTACAATTCTACCCATTTGCAACGGTCATAATGATAGTGCTTGTTGATAAGCATAAAAGTTTCACCTCTGTATTTACATACATATTCAAGTTCAGTCAAACTCTCATTAGGTACTTTTTGTGGAGCATTTACTAGCTTCCATTCTACTTTAGTCATTTTGTTTTCCTTAGTAGCAGTTGTTTTAGTTGCAGTTTTTACTTTAGTAGCAGTTGTAGTCATTTTGTTTTCCTTTGTTGTGGTTTTTGCTTTAGTCGCTGTTGTAGTAGTCATTTTATTTTCTGTTGTAGTTTTTCTTTGAGTAGTCATTTTGTTTTCCTTATTTAGTTTTTGAGTGAATGAGGTTTAGAATGCTTACATAAGCATTTTTAAAATGTTCATTGGTATGTATGAAAGAAGGTCTTGGTAAATTACCACCTATGAGATAAATCTTATCTTGATCTTCCCATACTTCTAATTCAATTTCATTGAACATATCAAATGCAATATAAATAAAAACCTTGCCCATTGTACCATAGAAAGCACCATGTGATTTTTCAGCAAGGTAAATATTTAGACTTGGATATTGAGTTTTGATTTGGTTAATCAAGGCAGTGCAAATAGTATGTGTTTTACTTGAAACTGACATAATGTTTAATCCTTTAAATGCCGATAAATTGTTGGTAGATGAAAAACTTGGGAAGATTTGTAGATAAATCTTGAATTTTACCTTTGCCAAATCTCTCTTCTTCACATGATCGAATCTCATAATTTTGAAAATTGTTTGTGATGTAAATATGACATTTATTCTCAGTATCTTCATCATATATTATAATGAAACAATTTTTGTTTTGTTCCATATTATCATGGTGTAAAGAATGACCATACTCATCAAAATAAATTGATAAAATAGAAAGATTGTCTGCACCTTCTAAATACCAATCTGCTTTTAGCTGATTGACAATAGCTTTTATCTTTTCTGTTTCATCAATTCTTGATTTTACAAAATTGACTAAATCATCATCACTGACAATTTGTGTAAATTTTGCATTATCAGAATCTACTTCAAAACAACCATTTTCTGTAAAAGAAAATGATAATGAAATATCAGGATCCCCAGATATTGAGTCTAAGCCAAATCCCCAAATTGATGAATGATATGCTACTTCAAAATTTTCAAAACGATTTGAAAAAATTTCTTTTAAGTGAGATGTTGCGTTTTCATAATTATAATTCATAATAGTTTAATCCTTTCTTGATTAAATGATAAAGAGAATGAAAAAGAGAACGATAAATCCGAATATCATAAAAACTCCTTAAATGATAAAGCCGATGAAAATGATTGCTAAAACAGAAACTAAAATCATATATAAAATCCTTTCTTTATTTTGAGAGTTGATAGGCATCAAACCATTGACCATTTCGTCTAGTAATGGCTTTAGATTTTGAGCTTGAGCAAGTTCTTGAGCTAGTTTCAGGATTACTGCAATGTGCTTGTGCTTCTTGTAGTGTCAATCCCCTTAAAATCACTCTTGATCTTTTATTAGGGTCTTGGTATTGTCTTACAATATCATAACGATCTCTAGGGTCTGCATACATAACTGTTTGATCATCTTTGTGTTGATCTCTTAAAAAGAGAGTGGCTTGTTCTTGATTAAAAACATCTTGTTCATCTTGCATTTGAGCAGATAAAGCATCTTGAACATCTTGAGCAGTGGGTTCTACTAGGTAGTTTAAATAATCTTTCATAGAGTTTTCCTTTCTTAGTTGTCGTCATCAGAAATGATGTATAAGTTATCAATAGCTACTTGCATATCGGGAACGGCATATTGCATAGTGATGGTATGGAATTTTACGAGCAATTCTTCAACTTCATTTTCATCTAATGATGAGTTTAAAATGATATTGTGAACTTGATCTTTTAAGTTTTCAATTCTAGGTAGGTAGATTGCTAAGAGATCATCATCAAGTTGAGTTAATGCTTTTTCCATTGTGTCTTTAACTAGACTTAAAGTTTTTTTGTTAGTCATAGTAGTTTGTCCTTTTTTTGTTTGCTTTGCCATAATGGTTTTTCCTTTCTTATTTTGAGAATGCTTTTTGAATAGTGCCATCTAATTCGATGGACTGACCAGTACAAGTTCTGCCCCATAAAGAGCAAGTGCTTAAATCCATAATAGGTTCATGGATTGATCTGAGTTTTTCACCTAAATAATCACTGACTAAATAATATTCAAAGACCTCTTGATATTCATCTTCAAGAGCTTGACCATTTTCATCAATGATTGGTAGGCAATGCATCTCAATAAACTCATAATTTTCATGTAGTGCTTCCACAAGTTCTGTTGGAGCAATGCAATAAATTTCATTAGCAATGATGTTTTTAACTACTGTGTTATCCATATGATTTTCCTTTTTCGGTAATGGGATTGGTGCAAGAAACTTTTCTTACACCATTCTGTGTTTTCACCTAGCTTTTTCCAACAAAACAAAAAATGCAGGTATTTCAATAACTTACAAATTTCAGGGAAACTCTATAATATGTAGAAATCTAGGTACGATAAAATGTAGAAATCTATATAGGTATCTATGTATATAGTATAGGGGTCCGCATAGGGGGGTACAGCCTTAAAAATGGGGGGTTTGGATATGGTCAATGCGGACCCCTATTTTTAGGGGGTACAGAACTAGATTTCTACATATAATACTTTTAAGATTTCTACATATTATCAAGAGTCAAAAATACATCTAGATTTCTACATATTATGGGGTTTCCCTGAAAAGTGTAAGTATTTGAAATGCTTACACAAATTTTTTTAGGCAAAAAAAGGTAGGTGAAAACATAGGATGGTACAGAAAAAATATTTTTCTAACACAACCTAAAAAGGAGATTACCTATGAGTAGTTTAGTATGTTCTTTTGATTTATCCGATTTGTATTCTTTTGAAGAATTTATGGCTCATCAAGATGATCATGGATGGGATATTGATGAAAATAACCCTGAGAGGTCTTGGGAATCGTATCTTGAAAGTGAAAGTGAATATTTGTTTGAGGATTTTTGTGATTGTCTAGGACAAAGAATTTTAGCCAAAGATAAAAAAGTGTTTATTGAAGGTAGCAATTTAAATTGGCAAGGTGCAAGTGGTACAGCAACATTTAGAGCTTGGGGTGATGATACCTTAGTGATAGGTAGAGAATTTGTTCATGAATTTCTATCAGGTTATGGCGATTTTTGTGCTGAGTTATATGATGAAGAAAATGGGGATTTTTTTATAACAGTAGGTCATCATGATGGAAGAAGTGGTTTTACAGTATCTCAGTTTATTGAAACTGAAGAAGAAAACGAAGAGGTGTAATTATGCAAAAACTACTATTCACTAAAAGAGTTAAAAACTATGATGTGAAAGTCTTTATAGATGACAATGGGCAAAACTACTTTAATTGCACTTGCATATATTCAAAGACAAAATGCTTAGAAAGAAAAGTACCTTGTAAACATTGCCTCTCAGTTTTGTTTACAAATGGTGATTGCTCACTATGGGAAAAACTGAGAGATAAATTTACAAAACATTTTGGTTATTCAAATGTATCTGAAGCTGAAATTTCTTTAGCTAAAGGTTTAAGATCAAGTGAAACACTCTATCTCGATTGGTTCACAGAACAAATGCAAAATCATAGATAAGGATAAAAATATGAAGATCGTAGAATTTACAACACAAAAACAAGGCAATAAAAAAGACATTGTGAAAGTAAAAATTCATGTTGACTTTGATTATAAGAATATGCTAGCTAATGATATAGCACTTTTAAAGTCAGTATCATTTGGAGATATGAAAAACTTATGCTTGAGTAAAGGTTTAGTTTTTACTGACCAAGATTTACAAGATGCTATGTATGGAACAGTCTATGGACGAAAAGGTTTAGTAGTAGGTATGGAACAATCCCTTGAAGGAAATAATCCAGATACTACAAGTACAAAATACTCAGATCATCCAAGTGTTCTTTATGTGAAAGTTTTAAATAGCACACAAGAAAATTATATCACAGGTGTGATTATCAGTGAAGAAATTGTAGCCAAAGACCCAAATCCACAGCCATATAAAGCAGTGAATAGTGGGATTATCGTTCAACTGAAAAACACCATTAAGAAAAACTTTAACTTAGAAACAGACAAGTTAAAAACTTACAAGTTAAATTCTTTAGACGGTTTAGAAACAAAGGAGTAAATTATGTTTTTTGATGATTTTAATGAAATGCTAAGTGAATCAAACAGAAAGATTATCGCATCGGATTTTGTATCCGATACCGAAATGTATATTGCAGATATTGAAATTAGTTACTTGCTCAATAACAAATTTCTTGTGCAAGTAAACAACAATTACAAAAGAAACTCTCTTGTAGTAGAAACAACAAATGCCACAATCTCTAATAAAGAGATAGAAAAATTTAAAGAAGGAAAAACTACAACTACACATACCGATTTTGTAATTGCTTTAGGTGAAAGCGATGGTTTAGTGGTTTTCAAAGATAAAACATTTAATGGTTATCACCCTGAAATATCTTGGATTTATCGTAATGGTAAATGGGCAGTATGCGATTTTATGGGGGATATTAGAATCATAGAAATGCAAAAGAAAGGTACAAAAAGAACATGAGAAAATCTAAAAAACAACTTGAGATTAAAGTAGATGAGATTAAAGTAGATGAGATTAAGGCAGATGAAATTAAGGCAGATGAAATTAAAGTAGATGAAATTAAAGTAGATGAAATTAAAGTACAGAAAACAGATTTGAGTAAAAAAGAGAATGCTCTCTTAGCAGTAAAAAAGAATGGCGAAAAATTGAGAGAGCTTAGTGATAAGTTTAAAGAAGATAAAGAGATCGTCAAGGAAGCAGTTTTACAAAATGAATGGACATTAACATTAGCAAGTCCTAAGTTAAAGCAGGATAAGAAATTTATTTTATCTTTACTGAAAGAAAGTTATGGTTGGATTGTAAGCTATGTAGATGAAAAATTAAGGGATGATGAAGATGTGATAATGAAAGCAGTAGAAAGAGATGGTTGTGCTTTATGGTATGCTAGTGAAAGATTAAAGCAAGATAGAAAAATAGTTAAGAAAGCATTAGAGAACGATGGGAATTGTTTAAAGTATGTACCCCATTTTTTCAATGACATAGAAATGGTAAAGGTTGCTATTGCAAATGATATTTTAGGCAATGTGTATAGCAAATACATAAGCGATGATCTTAGGAAAGATGAAACACTAAAAAAGCTAAGTGAGAATAAAGTATGGGAGCAAATAAAATCCCCTTTTATCTATGCTAAAAAAGAGAAACCTAAAGCATTTAACCCATATGTTAAATTAGATACTGATGTGGTATGCGAACCCTAAACGAAAGGAAACAAAATGAAAAAGAAAGCTAATCAAGAAAGTTTAATAGAAACATTACATTTTATTTTTGAATTGTATGAAGAATGGAAAATAGAGAAAGCTAAACAGAAAGCTAAAGAAGAAGCTGAGAAAGCTAAACAGAAAGCAGATAAAATAAAACAAGCTAGAGAAGAACAAGCTAGACAAGAGCAAGCTAGACAAGAGCAAGCTAGACAAGAGCAAGCTAAACAAGTTAAGATCAATTTAACAAGTTCAAGAAAAATACTTGGAGTTAAAGCAACAGCAACAGAAGAAGAAATTAGAACAGCATGGAAAAATGCTTTAAAGATATGGCATCCTGATTTGTATTCATCTAAGACAAAAGAAGAGCAAGATAAAGCAAATGAGATGAGCAGATTAGTTAATATGGCATATCAGTTTTTGAAGCAAAGACAAAACAAGGCAAGTTAAAAATGACAATATATGGCAATATGATAAGAGTAAAAGATAATTTTTGGGTAAGTGAAACACCGATCACACAAGCCTTTTATTTGAAGGTTATAGGTAAAAACCCATCTAGATATGAAGGTAGTTTATTTATGCCTGTAGAAAATGTATCGTGGTTTGATGCAATACGATTTTGTAATAAGTTAAGTGAGTTAAAAGGATTAAAACCTATCTATTCTGATAGAGGGGAATTTTTAGATAAAGGTACAGTAAATGAGTTTGGGTATTTTCATGATGTAGATAATGGGGAAGGATTTAGATTGTTGACAAAAAAAGAATGGGAATATAGCATGGGTAAAGGAGGGGCAACGGTTTATGCAGGAACGAGTGATAAATCAAAATTAGATGAGTATGCTTGGTATGGGTACAAAGAAACACAAACACAAATTGTGAGGTTGAAAAAACCTAATCAGTTTGGTTTGTATGACATGAATGGGAATGTATGGGAATGGTGCTATGATAGAGCATCAAGACATTCAAGACAAAGATTTATTGTAGGTGGTTCATATATGAGTACACCTTCTGAATGCAAAATAAACAAAAACAACAAATTTCAATCACCGATGACCCATGAGTGCATAGGCATTCGTATATGTAAAGGACAATTCTATGATTATCCAAAATTTTAAAGACAGCAAAGACAAGATTTTAGTTATGATGCGATTTGGATTTTTAGTAAAAATCTTATGCTCAGATAAATTGTTTTTAACAATGCCCTTGCCTGAGAATATTAAATTCATTGGTAAGAGTACAGACGATTTAGATATTGATGTTTTAGATTTACCTAAAGATTTTGAGATGTTTTTCTTCATCTCAAAAGATGAGCAATCATTTAAGGAAGGTAATTTTTATGGAGTATCACTAGATGATCAAAGCAAAGTGATTTTAGATCACTATGTATCATTCACTAAAAAGAATGAGTACAAATTAGATGATGCTTGTTGCTTATGTATTGAGAACAAAACATTTGGAGCAAGTGAAGAATTGATAGACAGTTTAACATCCTTATTCGAGGTAAGACAATGAAATTAGCACAAATCCCAAAAGAGTTAGTTCAAGAAAATTACAATGGTAATCCCAAAGATTTAGCCACATCTTTAAATGTAAGTATGTCATCAGCATATTTTCTCTTAAAAAAATATGGTTTAGAATTAAGAGGAAACAAAAAGAATGAACCTTCAGAAAAAGAAATTAGAGAGCAATTCAAAAAACATGAGAATGGAATAGCGCTTGCAAAAACCTTAAATATAAACATAAATAAAACCTATAAATTACTCAAAAAGTACAATTTAAGATATGATCAATCAATGAGAATAAGCAAAGAAGAATTATCTAAGTATTACCCAAAAGAATCAGCAAGGGTAGTAGCAGGAAGATTTGGTGTTTCATATCAATGTATTTTTAATTGGCTAGAATATTATGGTATTGAATCAGTAAAAAGAGGTGGTGCAAGTAAGAGAAAGAAAGAGCTTAATTTTTCTAAAGAATATGTTTTAGGTATTTACGAAGAATTTAAATCAGTTTCAAAATTGGCAGAACAATTAAATGTTAAAGATCACACAGCAAGGCAACTATTAAGAAATTGTAAAGCTATTTTGAGAAAAGGTGTAAAAGAGAAAGTATCCGATACAAAGTTGATTGAATTATATAAGCAGGGATTAACCCATAAAGAGATAGCAGAACAATGTGGAGTACATGAGATTACAGTTTCTCGTAGGATACTTAAATTGAACCTTCGTAGAAGATTAGAACAAATGAGTAAGACTTGTATTCTTACAAAAGAATTTTTTGAGAATAACAAACATAAGACAACAAGAGAAATAGCAAGAGAGAATAATTTATCTAATACCACTATCATAAAATACAAAGAGAAAGCATACAAATGAGCAACTATACATATATCGATTCAAATGTTAGACGAGTAAGTAAAGAAATTACAATCACAAACCTTGAAGTTTTGATGAGAGATATTACCAAAGAAATTGGTTTCTTAGAAGAAAATAAAAATGTGTTTCGGCTATATGAAAAGGGGCAAATTAAGTATGTTGAAATAGTATTTGCTCAACCTAGAGAGAATGTTTTTGAAATAAAAATTTCATATCTCACAAATATGGGAGAAACTCAAATGAGTTCTTTTTTCATAGACTTGAAATCATTGACACAGAAAACTTTTAACTACAGTAAAATTGAAAACTTGAAAATTCTCAATAGAGAGTTTAAACTATTGCCTGATTTATGGGATGAAATATTTTCTGATATTAGAGAGTGTTGGAAAAGAGTTAGTTTTAAAGAAAATTTAATTTAAAAAATTTAAGGGTACTAGAAATCTGCATTACCCTTGTTTGATACTCAATGCGTACCCTTAATTTTCATCCCCACTATCACCATTTTCTTCATCTTCATAATCTTCATCTTCATAATCTTCTTCTTCATTACTCAAATTCATAATGGCATTTCTCAAATCCGATACTTTTTTAGATTTGTCACTAGCATTGTTTACAAATCCACTATTTTGTGGAATTACTCTTGAACTGCCAGGTGCATTTTGGACTTCTCTAATGTTATTCATATTGTTCGCTGGGGTACGACCATAGGCATCAGATTTATCTAAATTAGAAACACCATATCCATGAACAGGTGAGTATTGACTAGGCTCACCTAATTCTTGTACCCCACGACCTTTATCACTACCATCATTTTTATTTGTAGGTGAGCCTGTAGACATAGAACCTGATGGTTTAGCTACGGGATAAACATCCCTCATAAAATCAGCTTTACGAGAATTGAAAGTTGTAAAAATTGTTTTGAGATTAGCTTTCTTTTGAGTAGCATCTAAATTTGTCCATGTAGGACTCTTATCTAAAATAGAGATAAACATATTTGGATTTTGAACTTGTGTCTTAGTTAATCCCATAATCTCATTTACAACTAAACCAATAATATCGATAGGTTCTTCTTCACACATCTCTTTAACCATAGAGAATAAAGCTTTCATGCTTTGATTTTCTACTTTAGAGATAAGACTGTTCCAAGTTAAAGATTGTTGAATGATATTTGCAAGAGAATCACCACTATCAAGCAAATCATCTATTTCATTAAGAATTTTAGAAGCTAATCTTTCAATTTGTTTTTCATCTAATCTAGTCTTAGGTACAGGTGCAGTATAGGATTTTACAGGTGGTGGGGGTGGTGCTTTAGGCATAGCCATAGATTTAGGCATAGCCATAGGTCTAGGTGCTTGTGTAGATGTTGGGGGTGGTAACATTAAAGGTGCTTGTGTAGGTGGAAGCATTGAAGGTTGTTGTTGTTTTCTTCTTTGATATAAATCTAAAAGAGCCATTGAACTACTACGGATAGTTTGTAGCAGTGTTTCTTCCATCATATCAAAATAATTTTGTGGTTGTGGTTCTTCTGGTTTTTTAGATAAAACAGAAGATTGTTTAATTTGTGGTTTTTGTTCTATCTGAACCATAGATGTTTTACGAGTAAAGAACATGACTACTCCATGCTGTGTAAATATAATATACTATACTATACACCTGAGTATAAATAAAGAAAGGATTATATACATGGAAATGATCTACAAGTTAATGTTAGCTATGATCTTTTTACTCTCTAAAGAGATACCTTTAGAGCAGTTGTATGAAAAAGACAATATGTGTAAACTTAAAAAAGTTGCTGAAGCTATCCATTACAATGCTATCTATGTTGATAGATATGATTACAATATGGCTTTAACTTTGGTTGCTTTAGGTTTTGTTGAATCTAGATATGGTGTGACTGAAGAAGGTTTAGTTATCAGTAAAAGAGGAGCTTGTGGCATATTTCAAATTATGCCTAGATACACAGAATATTCCTGTATTGAATATTTTGATCTCATTACATCAGCTATGGTTGCAACTAGAATTGTTAAACAGATAAAGGATACTTGTACTCTTAAAGATAAGGATGCTTGTCTTTGCCACTACAATAGTGGAAATAAATGTTATGGAAGTAGTAGAAAATATGCTAATCTTGTAAGCTCTTTTAAATCTCAAATCGTTGAAGAAATTTTCATAAAACCTCAATCTCTTTTAAATATTCTTTTTATTCATCTTTTTACTCAAGACTGTTCGATTCTACTTGACAAGAATAAAATTCCGTTTAGTATATATTAATAGATATGCAATCATAGATATATATGCAAAGATAGAATTTAAAAAACTAGATATGCAATGATAGACTAGATATGCATATTTGTTTTTTATATATTTAGATATGCAATGATAAGTAGATATAGATAGATATAGATAGATATAGATAAGTAGATATAGATAAGTAGATATAGATAGGTAGATATAGATAGGTAGATATAGATAGGTAGATATAGATAGTTATAGACTAGATGTCCGTACCCTTATAGTAAAACCTTATAGGTATGCAGTCAAATTTATTTTAAGAATTTATAAGTACACCTATTCTAAACCCTTTAAAGAAAGATTTGGTTTATATGATCTTAGGTCTTGATCCTTCATTAAGAGCATTTGGTTGGACTCTTATAGATGACAATTTATCTATTGTAGATAAAGGTATGTTCTCAACCGAAGCAGATATTATCTTTGTAGATAGATATATTTATCTAAGAGAACAATTAAGAATTTTACTACAATCATGTAAAGAGAAAACAGACCGTTTACAAGTAGGTATTGAATCCCCTATCTTTAATGACCTTTACAGTGAAGGTATGTATGGTTTATTTCTATATAGCAACGAAGCTCTTAAACTAGAAAAAATGGATGTAGTGTTTTTAACACCCAATCAAGTTAAAGCTCATGCTCATGAATTTTTAGGCAGACCTAAAGGTTGGAAAATGCAAAAAGCAGATATGGTAGAAGCCTGTAAAAAAGCTAACCCCCATGTTAAGAATATCAACCACCACCAATCAGATGCATATTGGGTAGGTAGAATAGCTAGTAAGTTTTGGGATGCTATGGATGGCAGAGTACAGATAGATGCTTTAAGTGATTTAGAAAAGAAACATTTTACAGATGTGGATTTATATGTAAAAGGAGCTAAAGAAGGTCGTGTTAAAAGACAAGGCATTTCACATAAAGAAGATGATAGGTGGTTTAGGTGGAGTACTAAATAATAAAAGAATTAAGAATTTGAATGTGGTGCAATAATATAATATGGTGATGGAACTCAACTAAACATAGGAGAAACCCAATGGCTAAAGCCAATCTTTTAAAAATCCAAGAGGAACTCAAAAAAACTCTTAAAGAAGATTTTGTCGTTAAACTCGACACTAACTCTATCTCTAAAACAACACCACATATCTCTACAGGCTCTCTTGCTTTAGATTATCTTATTGGTGGTAAAGAAAATTCAAATGGTATCAAGCCATGTCCAGGTATTCCTCGTGGTCGTATTACAAACATCTATGGTAATCCTGGTGCAGGTAAAACAACAATCGCTTTACAAACAGCAGCACAAACTTGTCAAAATGGTGGAACTGTTCTTTACATCGATTGGGAAAATGAAGTTGAACCTAAGTATGCAGCTGAACTCGGTGTGCCTATTTCTGAACCTTCTAAATTCATGTTGGTTCAACCAGATACCCTTGAAAATGGGTTAAAGTTCATGGCTATGGCAGCTAAAGATGGTGTTGATCTTATTGTGATTGACTCAGTCGGTGCTGGTGTGCCTCAAGCTATGTTTGAAAAGCAAGAAGGGGAAGCTCCTGCTGTTGGTTTAAATGCTAGAACTTGGTCAGTTTATTTACCTAAACTCAAAGGTTTAATTGCTAAACACAATACAGCCGTTATCGGTATTTCTCAGTTGAGAGATGCTATCGGTGGTATGCCATCATTCTCAGGACCCAAATCTCTTGCACAAGGTGGTAAAGCATGGCAATACTATTCTTCTTTACAGATCAAGTTATCTGTTGTGCAAAAAGAAAAAGGTAAAGAATGGGATGCTTTACAAAACAAGACCATTGAAACAACCACAGGTGCAGTTGTAAGGGCTCACTTAGATAAATGTAAAGTATCAGATAGTGTTCACCACGAAGCTGATTTTTATTTGATGAGTGGTAAAGGTGTAGATAATGAAAGAACAGTTATCGAATTAGCTATTGCTAATGGTGTGATTGCTAAGAAAGGTGCATGGTTCTCATGGATGGGTCCTAAAGGTGAAATTAGGGGTCAAGGCTTACAAACCTTTAGAGATCAATTAACAGCAACAGAAGGTGGATTACAGTTCTTGTTTAACCAAGTCAAAGACAGTTTTAGCAAGAGTAAAGAAACAGGTGCAGTTGCTAAACCTATCGTAAGTAAAGGCACAGAAGAAAGTTTAGATGATTTATTCTCAGATGTAGAAGAAGTCGATGAAGATTTCGGTGATGATATTTAAATAAAAGGGTAAATTCTTAATCCTAATTCTATAATATAGAATTGAACCATAAAGTTAGGATTAAGAATGAAAATCACAGTAGAAAATTTCCAATCTATCAGTAAAGCTCAAGTTGAAATTAAAGGTTTGACTATTATTACAGGTCAAAACAATACAGGTAAATCAGCATTAGCAAGAGCAGTATCTAGTGTTTTTACAAACCCAAGAGGAAACAGTTTTGTTCGTATAGGTAGTCCATCTACATCCGTTGAAATTGATTTTGAAGATGGCAATACAGTTAAATGGTCTAAAGGTAAAAATATCAACCAATATGAAGTCAATGGCAAACTCATTCAAAAAGTAGGCACTGATGTACCTGATGAAGTATATCAAGCAAGTTTAGTTAAGTCCGTTGAAATTGATGGTAAAGAAGTGCATCCACAGATAGCTAAACAATTTCAACAAGTTTTTCTGATTGATTTGCCACCGTCCACATTAGCTAGTGCTTTATCAAATGTTGAATTGATACAACAATTAGAGAAAGCTAGTTCTTTAGCTAGATCTGATATTAAAGATATTTCAACACAACTTAAATCTAAGAATAATGATTTGATAGCGAGTAAAGACCACTTAAAAAAATTTAATGGTATCGATCAAGTTGAACATACCTTAAAACATATTAAGAATTTAGAGAGCCAAATTAAAATGAAAAATGATATGCTTTCTAGTATCGAACAAGATTGTACTCTTAGAAAACAATTACAAGCAATTATCTCAGAACTTGAAACACTAGAACAGATACAGATAGATACAAATCCTGAAAGTGTTTTATCCTTAGAAAATAGATATAATGATGTATATGCGAACCATATCAGAAGAACAGCATTTTTATCAACCATAGAGAATTTGAGTGGTGTTTTACATATTAACTTTTCTAATCAAGATGTGATAGAAAAGAAAGATCGTATGTTAAAAGAAGCAAGTGATTTATGCTTGAAAAAAGAAAGATTGTTTAAAGCATATCTTACATTACAAGATATTACAAGAGTACAGCAAATTGATTATGAGCATACTCAGATCACAACAAGAACAACGAATTTAAATGAGATTGTGGATTTAAAAGAAAGACAACAGAAAGCATATGATTTATTTCAATCTTTAAAAGACATAGGCAATGTGAATTTTGAAATAGATACAGATAGGATTGTACTCTTAGATGAAATTGTAAGATTGAAAAAGAGTAGGACAAGATTAAAATTGGCAGTGTTTATTTTAGAAGGTGGGTTAAAAACAATGCCTATCGTAAAAGAAATGAGAGAAAGAAAAGAGTTAGATGAGATAGAAAATTTAAAGGGAAATAGAGAAAGATTAAATCAAGCAGTGGGTATTATCGATACAGAACTTAAAAAGATAGATCAAGAATTAAAAGAATTACATATAGGTGATGTATGCCCATTATGTAATCAAGGGATAGGACATTAGAAATGATATGTTGGTTTGAAAATCACAGTAACAATGTGATGTGCAATATAGATTATGTTTTTCTAATGAGTACGATCTCAAGTCGTCATTCAGGTATGTATTTAGACAAAGAAAATTTCAGATTAGGTATGGCTTTATATATCGCAAGAGATAGATTTGTTATAAAGAAAACTTGGATAAATGATGCAGATATATATCTTAAACCTAAAGGAGTAAAAAATGATTAAATTGATATGGCGAACAGATGTGCATTTCTCAGATCATACACCTAAAAGAAGGAATGGTAATTGGACTGATGATGTAGCTAAAAAACTAGAATGGATAGGTGCATATACACAAGAACATAAAATTGATGCCGTCATAGATGGTGGTGATTTTTTTGATGTTAAAACACCGAGTAGAAATTCACATGGTCTAGTATCAAGAACAGCTAAAATCCATAAAGAATATGCTTGTCCTGTATATACACTTGTAGGCAATCATGATGTAAAATATGGTAATATAGATTACCTAGAAGAACAACCTTTAGCAGTGTTGTTTAATGCAGGAGTATTTGAACAATTTGGTGGTAGTAAAGAAGTTCTCTTTGAGAAAGATGGTTTAAGAGTACGACTTGTAGGTATCCCTTATCATGGCACATCATATGATTGGGATTTAATTCGATCTATAAAAAAAGGTGATGAAGATTATTTACTAGTAGCTTGTCATTTACTAGCAAGTGAAAAAGGTGGTGTAGGTGCTATGTTTGAAGGGGAAGATATAGTGCCTTATGATGAATTAACAGGTCGTGGTGTAGATGGTTGGTTCTTTGGTCATTGGCATAAAGATCAAGGCATAGTGCAATGGGTTGATACAACAGTTGTGAATGTAGGTTCATTGACAAGGGGTTCGTTGCATTTAGATGATTTAGATAGAAAACCATATATGGTAGTAGTAAGTATAGATAAAGAAGGAATAGAATTTTTAAAGGTAGATGTGCCATGTAGAGAAGATGCATTTAAAGTGGAAGAAGCAATTATAGAAAAGAACAATAAAAAGAGAATGGAAGAAATAGTAGAGAAAATGAAGAGAGTGGCAACGGAAGATAAAGGGTTAAGTTTGATAGATAGAGTAAATGCGATAGTTGGGGTAGATCAGAAAGTAAAAGAGATAGCTATATCTTATTTAGAAAAGGTTTGATTTTTATTTGTTTATGTTTTTCTATATGTAAACAAAGGAGAACATAAAATGAACAAGTTATATGAATTAGAAATGAGATTGAACAGGCTGGAAAAGACAGCTAAGGAAGAAGAAGTTATAGGTGTTGAACAATACCGTAAGCAAGCGATAGCTAGTTTTGTTCAAGAAACATGGTTAAAAGAATGGGCAACAAAGCAACTAGGTAGAGAAGTTCTTGAAGTTGCTTTAATTGGTTCTGTTTTGAACCCAAACAAATTCAATGCAGATTCTGATATTGATCTAGCATTTTCTTTAACACCTATGCTTGGTGATAGTGATGAAGAAGCTGGAAAATTAGCAAGAGAGTTACAGTTTGAACTTCAATCCTTAGATTTATTTTCTATACCTGATGTGGCTGTTTTTATTGGTGCAATCAAACCAAAAGATGGAAAAAAGAAAAGAATTATTTAATTTAAAGACATTAGATCATATAATATACTAGATTGTAAAAACAAGGAGTATATTATATGAATGTTCTATATTGGTCACACATTAAATCGATGAGAGAATGTCCTCAGAAATTTCTATGGTCAAGGGGTAATCCTGAAATTGATCTAGGTGCAGGACTAGGTAAACCTAAACCTTTACCAGCAGAAGAAGAAAGAGCAAGTGAGCATTACACCCTTATGGGTAGTGTTTTATCTACTGTGGTTGAAACTATCTATAATGAGAATTTATGGAAAGAACCTTTATTGTTAAGGGATAGAGTAGAGAACTTAGCTAGAAAAGAGTTTAGCTTACAAGAAGTAGGTAAGTATCTTGATTGGTCACAAATGATGAGATCAGAAGCGATAGACTTATGTGTATCTGGTGGTGTTAATTTTCTTAAGATCATGAAAGAAAATAAGTTGTTAGGTCCCTATGCTAGATCAGAAGTAAAAATGGAAACATGGGTATCCCCACAGCTTAAAGATTTAAAGATTTGTGGTATAGCAGATTTAATCTTCCGAGATACGAATGATAAAATCCATATTATGGACGGTAAGAATGCAGGACAGCCTGGTAAATGGGAAGATGAAGATCAATTAAGGTGGTATGCTTTATGTTTTAAAATGGCATATGGAGTAATCCCAAGTAGATTGGGATTTTTCTTTTTTAGATACCCACCGAATGAACCACCAAAGGATTGGAAGCAGGACCCTAAAGAATGGAATGGGATTATAGAAGTGAGTGTTGAGCAATCAGATATGAAAAGGTTATTTGATGAGGCAGTAGAAACACAGAAAGTGATCAAGCAGAAAAATTTTGTAGCAAATCCTGTACCGAAGCATTGCACGAATTGTCCATATGAGAGTGTATGTGAAGAAAGACAAGCACAGAAAGCGATCAATTCAGCAAAGAGAAATGCAACGAAAGAATTAAAGAAACAAAATGATCCGTTAGAAAATATGCAAGGAATTAATATCTTCACAATGGGGAAATAATATAATATGTAAGCGAACAAGAACAAAGGAGTTTGCTTATGCAAGATTTGAAAGTTCTAGTTGAAAGAAAAACAGAACTAGAACGAAAAAAAGAAAGATTGCTTGGTAAATTAGAATCAGCAAAAAATTCTTTACAAGAAATAGACACTCGATTGACAAGTTTAGGATTTAATCCAAACAACTTAGATGAAGAGATTACAAAGTTAAAACAAGAGAGAGATGAAATGCTATCACGATTTGAAGAAGAAGTGAATCAAGCAGAAGAATCGATCAACAGAATAGAACAAAGATTAAAGGAGATTTAACGATGCAAGTTGTTGTCGCTCAAAAAGATTTAAAGGCAGTTTTAGATATTGCCCAAAACACACTCGGTAGTAGTGCAGATATTTCTTCTCATTTTCTTTTTGATGTAAAAGAAAACAATCAAGTAAATGTCATGTCATCTGAATCAAAGAGATTGTATTCATGTGTACCTTTATCACCTTGTAAATCAACAGGTGTTGGTAAATTTACTGTAGAAGGTAAAAGATTGGTTCAAGCAGTAAATGCGATTGGTGATGGTAGCACAATCATTCTTGATAGTGATGATAAAGGAAATGTTACTCTTTCAAGAGAAGGAAAGAGTAAAGGGAAGATGAATTATCCTGGACTTGATCCTGATACTTTTCCAGATTGGGAAAATGAAGTATCAAAAGCAACACTATCTAAAGTAGTATCATCAAAATTACTTACAGATTGTTTAAATGCTATCAAGCCATATGTATCAACAGAAGATACAAAACGACCTGAATTATGCCAAGCTATCATTAAAGAAGGTAAGATGATGGCAACAGATGCTTTCTCTTTAGCAGTCTTAAAGAGTGACAGTTTAAGTGGAATTGATTTCAAAATTCAGTTGAAAGATTTTTCAAATGTATTGAAATTCTTAAAAGCACATGAGAACCAAGATGTTGAGATTTATGTAAATGATAAATCTCATATTCTTAAATCACAAGATGGTACAATCATTGGGTTTATGAGATCACAACATAATTTCCCAAATTTGCCATCACACTTTCTCAATTCATTTGATTGGACACCAAGACGAGTATGGGCATTTGACAAAGAAGCTTTGTTAAGTGGCATTAAGTTAATTTCATCCGGTGCAGATAAGAATGATTTTTTTGTGACTTTTGATCATCCAGAAGATAGCTTAACCAATCCTACTTTGACAATGGATTCACTCACTGAGAGAGATTCATTGGTAGAAGAAGTACCCTTATTGGTAGTCAATCCTGCAGATGCTACTGAGTTTCCATTAAAGATGGTTATCAACAATCAGCAACAAGAGAAACAAGGTGCAGATACAGGTCATTTCAAGTTTAACTACAAGTATCTTGAAAATGTGTTATCTTCAACAGGTTCAGAAGTTGTGTTTGGTTGTAATAAAGAAAACAACAAGGGGTATATGTTGTTTAGAAATAAGATTTGTGATAAAGATGTAGATATGGTTTCTATTGTAGCATGGGTAAGTTAAGAATTTAAAATGAATTTGAATGATCGTTTTTTAGCATTAAAGACATTAAAAGAAAATACTGAGAAAACGATCTCTAAATTAGAAGAACAGATTATAGAACTAGACCAAGAATTGATCTTAAAGCAGGAAGCTAGTTTATTGTTAGACCGATTATCAGAAGATGAAGTGAATAAAGGGATAGATACCTATATAGCTTTACTAGATGAAGGAATGAAAGCAATATTTCCAGAACAAGAAGTGGGGTTAAAAGCTGAGGTAGATAAGATTAGAGGGAAAGTATCTGTTCGGTTAAAGACTACTTTTAAAGGTAGTGATGGTTTAGAGATTGAATCAGAAAGTATGGATGCCTTTGGTGGAGCAGTAGCAACAATACAATCTCTTTTGTTAAGAGTAGCATTAATTCTTAAAAGAGAATTAAGACCATTGTTAATTTTAGATGAAACATTTGCACCGATAGATGAAAACAGGATTAAGTTGTTAGTTGAGTTTTTAAAGGTGTTATGTGATAGATTAGATATGGATATATTATGTGTAAGCCATAACACAACATTAACAGAAAATGCTGATATATCATATAGGATAAAGCCGACAGTAAATGGAGCTGTTTTTGAAAAAATGTAACTGTTCAGAAAATGGGATTTTTGAACAGTAAAAAAGAGAAGTGTTCAAAAAGTGTGAATTATGAACATTACAAACCATAAGCAGATTTAGTAGCATTATAATTATTAAGAATTGTACTCAAACTTATCGCTGTATTCCATACATGAAAAGCACCTAATCTAAAATTACTGCCTACACCACTACCCATATTTGTTGTTGAAGGGTAACCTAAAGCATAATATAAACCCGCCCCACTGCCTGTAAGATATGGTGTTTGTCTTGCATATGTAGATGATCCTGCTAACTGTCCATTTACATAACCCCTTAAAGTAGAACCGTCATAGGTTAAACCTACATAGTGCCAATTATTGAGAGGAGCAGAAACCGAAGATGTGATTTTAGCACCACCACTTATCACATAGGGCCAGACTGCAAAACAAGGAGTTCCACTTATCCACTCTATCTGTGAATCATACCAATTTGTATTGGGTGATGTAGTTCCTTGTTCTGATGTTATCACACCATTAGATGTAGGATAAACCCATACAAAATGAGCGATTACAATACTTGTATTAGCAGGCGATAAATGAGGGTTTAGGTTTACCGTTGTTCTGATATAATTGCTAGTGCTACTATCAAGGGATATGTAATTAGGTGTTCCACTTGTATATGGATTTGTGCCTACAAGCAAACCATTATTTGTGCCATCAAGATCAGTGATAGTTGTACCACTGCCACTATATGATGATGTATTTTGAAGGTCCCAATATGTAATCATACTAGCACCTGAAATGAAATCAGATATTGTTGATGGTTTAATTATTCCATGAGTAGCTTTTAACAATTTGCATAGACCTTTGTTTTATATAAATAGCTACAGAGAATCTTCAACTCTTTAATAAACTTCACCAATAAGTTTTTCTAATGCTTTATTGACTTGTTCGTTAGAAAGAAAAGGAACTTCATCCTCATATTTTTGACCATCAGCTTTAACAATCATCTTAATATTAGGTCCTCTTTGTTTGAGAGTTACTTGTGCATCAACAGCATCTACTTCACCTAGAACCATAGTATCAGCAACTTCTTGAAACTTGCCGCCAGCTTCTTCCCATCTGATATTCAAATATTGTACAAGAGGTCCCATAGGTGTAAGACTAAATGCAGAATATCTATTAGATGCTCTTCTTGTTAAATGACCTTCAAGACGAGAAATACGAGCTTCGAGTGAAGCAATCTTTGAGTTAAACATAATCGTTTATCCTTTGTGTTTGTTAACCTATATATATAGGTATATAAAAGAAGTATTTATTTTAAACGATCAACATTATCTTCGATTTTGTTGATCATGTTTACAGTATCATGAACCGATTCGATATTTTTACCGATAGTCATAATGATACCTGATTTTACACTTTCTCTGAATTGAGAAAAAACAAACATTTCGCCAGCTAATTCTTGTGCTTCTTCTAAAAGAGCTTGTGCTTGTTGGACTTTAGCATTGACTTTTGCTACTTGTGTAAGAAAGACATTAGGCATTGTGGTTCTTACTTGTGATTGAGATGCTCTACGATAATACATGGCAATTCCTTTGTTTGTGTGATATACATATATATAATGATAAAGAAATAAAAAAAACTTTGTATAATGAGAAAGCAATCTAAACATGGGTGTTGATAAATGAAATCAGAAGGTTCAATCCGACATAAATTGAAACAAGTGAAATACCGTATAGTTCAAAAGGCTATACGAAACAACTTGTCAAGAAAACCATGTAATTGTAGCCATTCAGGTTTGGTTAAAGGTAGCAATGGCGATGATCTATTTTATGTGTGTTTACTTGATGCAGATAAACCAAAAGAGTGGGATGGGATGATATGTGATCAATCTGTACCTCCAAATTGTCCATTCTTTAAACCACAAAAAACAAAAGAAGAAATAGAAACAGAGATAGATGATTTATTAGCAAGTGGTGATATGGGGGCAATAGCAAGTCAATATCCTGACATATCAGCTTTATTATGGGTGTTGGGTGGAGTAGATGAAATAGATGAAATGACAGAAAAGAAAGATGAAGAAAATGAGTAACATACCATTTGAAGTGATTAAGATAGAAAACAAGAAAGCACCTTTATTTATAGAAGTGCCTGTTCCACCACATTGCACTCCAATTTTAGTTGGTCATTCAAAAACAAATCAGCTCAAATGGATTGATAAACCTAATTCACAAGGTCGTGTAATGACATGGGGTTTAAAGCTACCTATTGATCAAGTATCTCAATTATGTATAGATGCTATAAAAAGTAAGGGTCAAACAGAAGAATGGGGTTTAGAATATAGTGATGAAAATGAGGCAAAAATAAATATGAAAGAAGTTGGGATAGAGAATGTAAAGAGAATGAACAATCTTTTAATTCCAACAGAACACGATATTCTCGGCACTTTAGTAGTGTTTGAAGATATGGTGTACCCTGTAATACATAATGCAATTAGAGCGATCAATTTTGTAGGATAAAAAAAAATTAAAAAATTAAGAATTTATAGGTTTTGACTCTGAATAAAACATATAATATATAAATGTCGATAGTGCAATGTGCCTTGAATGAGAAATTCTGAAAGCCTTAAAGCATAAGACATAGTTTTAACAAACACATAGGAGAAACTCAGATGAGTATTTCTACATTTACACTCGGTGGCTCTGCCCCAATCTTGTCCTCAGGTAAATCTCGTTGGAAGCCACAAAAAGGCAAGTATCGTATCAGTTTCGTAGCACTTCCAGGTATCGAAAATGGCACACCCGATTTCAATGCTCAAGCACCTTTGTTCAAGGGTGGTCGTAGATTGTATAACAAGGATGTCGGTTATTTCTTAGATAACGGTCCCGAATTTCAAAAGTTTGCCACCGAACCTTCAAAGGTAGCTATCGCAACAGTGATCATTCTCTGGCCAACAGATTTATCAACTGGTAAAGTTGATGCAAACAGCCTTGCAAATGGTTATCAAGTAAAGACTTGGACACTTTCACTCGAAAAGTATAAGCAACTTGAAACAGCCAACAGTGAGTTTCCACTTACTAAGCATGATGTTCTTGCTGATGTTACTGATCCAACCTATCACAAGATGTCTTTCTCACCTGCTCGTGAAAATTTACTCGCAAGTGTAAAAGATAAGAATCCAGCTCTTTTCAATGATATTATCTCTATCGCAAGAGATTTGTATGCTCGCTTACAAGATGATATTGCACAAGATTTAACCCTTGATCAAATTCGTGAAAAGCTAGCTGGTAAGAATGGTGGTGTAAGTCCAGTTGCAGGTATGGCTAACACAGCAAGTTCTTTTAATGCAGAAGATGTGTTGAATGATGTGTTAGGCGATATTTAATCCAAGCACTTGTATGAGTGTGTGGTTGTTTTGTTGAGAAAAGAACCCTCTGTGTTAGTTTTAACATGGAGGGTTTTTTATTTTATCTATACTCAAAGGTATTTTAAGAATTTCACACTAAGGAGTATAGAGATGATTAGTTTTATCAATACAAGTAAAACTGCAAGCATTGATTCTGTTTTGGAAGAATCTAGCATTAGAGATTTAGTTCATGTAAAAAAAGCCAAAACATCATCTTTGGTTGATGGTGCAAGAGTATATGCTTATCATAACAATGGTATGCTTATACCTGGCAATTTACCTTCACAAGGAACTAAAGGAACAGTTGTAGCAGTAAATACAATGAGTGGTCGTAAGACAGCTATGGACGGTCAAGTGTTTGTTAAGTGGGATAACAGCAATAAGATCACACAAGCACCTTTAACAAATGTTCGTCTAGCTAGTAAAAAAGTAAGTAGCTTAGAAGGCTTTTATGTAGTAGCAGGCACAAATCTTGAGGGTGAATTAGTGCATAGATCCAGTAAAGATTTATGGAGTGTTAAATTGGGGGAAGATGGTAAATATGATATTGAGAGATTATTTGATGATAATGGTGAGCCATTAAAGGTTTAAGAATTTAGAAAATGGGGTTTGCGAGAGCAAAATAATTTACTACACAATCTTCAAATTCTAGTGGGATTCTACGACCTGTTTTTTGAAATCGTAAAGCAACAGCAGTATGGATTTTAGAAATATCTGAAGCAGAATATCCTTCGTCCATAAGTGTATCGATGAACTTTTGATTTCCCATAGCAGCAGCTTGGTTGATCAATTCATCTTCTGGAATAAGGGTAATATATTCAACCCATTCTGGAATAGTAGTAGGATTCATTTAAGTTAAACTCCGAGTTTATTTTTTGAGAAAATCATTCATAGTGAAATTGAGTTCGAGAGCAAGATCATTTGCTTTTTCTAATTCAATAAGAGCACTCCAAACATTTTGTAAAATAGGATCATTTTCAATGCTTGAAATAGCAGATGCTTTCTTTCTCAACTTAGCTTTCTTATTCATATCTACAAATTGAACTTTAGATTGTAAATCAGCATCTGTGTTCAAACGAGAGATCATAGATTCAAGTTGCTTTTTCAAAGAAGGCACAGCTTTAGATGCTGCACTTACGAGTGATGTTGATAAAGCAGAATTTGAAATGATAGCTTTCTTCAAATCTTGGAAATACTTCTTAGTGACAAATTCTTTAGGTAAGTCACAGTAGTCATTCATACCACCATTCAAGAAAGAAAGCCAACACTTAGCATCAACAGTATTGAAAGGAGCAAGTTCTTTCTTAGTAAAGAAATGAGAAGCATCGATACCGAGTTCTCTAGCTTTACCTTGAAAATAATCTCTCATTGGAGAAAGATTATTTGAATTACCCAATTCAAGAGTAAGAGTCAAAGGAACAGGATTTCGTTTCCAAAGATCAGAACCTGTGACACCATTGTGTGATTTTTTAAACATAGTGAAAAGACCAAGTTTAGGTACATCAGCTTTATTACCGAGAGCATCATTGGTTAAATCACTAAAAATATTAAGAACAATTTCATCTGGGTTCTTACTGAGATATTCAATTAAAGAATATGGAATATCAGCATCAAAACCTAGCTTAACATAAGCAGAAACATCTTCAGCACTAGCAGTAACAGAGATAGTAGCAGCACCACTACTGAAAGCATTCTTAATCATAGATAAGAGTACAGATGGGAATACACCGACAGGGGCACAGTCTTTAATATCTAAGCTATTGACATGAACAGAACTTGGTTTAGCACCATCATGTTTAATGACAACTTGTAAATTCTTAACAAGAGAATCAGGTTTATCTGGTTGAGAGATAATAACACTATCAGCTGTTGTTTTTACTTGTGGTAAAGAAACAGAAGGATTGCTGTTATGGTTTAAAGAAAGATTGAAAACCTCACCCATACCAGAAATATCCATAGCATCAGCAGGAGTTAAAGGAGAACCTTGTAAAGCACCTTGTAAAGATTTAAGATTAGCTTTGTTAAATCTACGATCATCTAAAGGAGTGTCATAATAGAGTGGATCAGAAGAAGCTTTATTTTGGAGTGATTGCAAGTTAGCAACTTCTTCAGCAGTAGGATTAACAGCTCTCATCAATAAACGAGCAGATGTACCGATACTCTTAGAAGTATCTCTTTGGACAGCTTCATAGGATTCAAGGAGTTTCAAGTTCATAGCATCTTTGATAATGCTATTGAAAAATTCTTGATCTTTACCTTGAACAAGACCTTTCAATTCATCTATGGTAGTGCCTTTTTCGCTTTTGCTTTGCAAGTAGATACCTTGAAGATAATTGTAAAGATTATTGTAATTTCCTTCAGAACGATATTTAAGAATTGCAGGTTTTAATTCGCCTGTTTTATCTTTAATAATTTCTTGCCAATCATCATTGAGAAGTTTTTCATTGCCGTCCATAATCTTTTGAGTAACACTCTTAAGATCAGTATCTTTGTTATTTTCAAAGACAACATCTAAGAAAATTTCATCAACAACTTCAGTTTGACCTGTACGATAAGCACGAGCAGTTCTTTGTTTCATTTCTTCAGATGACCAACCATTACGGTCTAAATGAACAACAGAAGTGAAAGGTTGGAAATTGAAACCACGAGCATAAGGTTTAGTACAAGTCATGGTGGCAAAATATTTCAAATTAGCAAGAACAACTTCTTTGAGAACAACTTGTGCCCATTTAGTTTTCTTTTCTAATTCTTCATCATCCATTTTACTTTCATCATTTGCTTTTTTAAATAGCATATCTTCAACACTCTCTCCAATAGGAGTGGAGCTAGTGAAAGTCTTTTTAAGATCGCCATTCACAAAAACCATGATCTTGCTCAATAAACAAACAATATGAGCAGAGCTAGGCATCTGTTGAGATAAAGACATAGCATTTTCAATAGCGAGTAAATTGTCATCTGTGAAATAGAGAACCTTTTTACCTGCTTTGATTTTTTCTTTAGCTACTTCGATAGCAGATTCAACTTTAGGATTCTTCATGGATTTAATCATGTTCTTAGTAATCCCAAAAGCTCTCAATTCTGATTCTGGAATTCTTGAGATAGCTTTCTTAGGATTAGAACTTAAATCATGGAGTAATTTGATTTGTTTAGCTAAAGAACCAGTAGCAAAATCTTTAAGATATGATTTTGATTCATCGTTAATCTTTGCTCTTTCTTCAGAAGATTTAGAATAAACCTTGAGCATATCTTTCAAATTCTTAGCAACTTCTTGTGATTTTTTCTTGTAAAGATTTTCAAGAACTTTGGGAAGAACGATATTCTTAGTTTGGGGTACAGGCTTATGAAGAACAGGTTGTCCAATATCAACATAATTAACATCTTGCTTATCAGCAAAGTAAGCATTAACACGAACCCATTTATCAAATTCTTGTTTCATTGAAGGCTTAACACCAACGAAACGACCACCAACGAGATTAGCATATCTACGAATGAACTTATTTTGTTCAGCAGGAGAACTAATATCAATGCCTTTGGTTAAAGCAACAAACTTGAAAAGGTCTGTTGGGTCCTTTTCAATAGCAGAACCTGTAAGCAAGATTTTTCTTGGGTGTTTCAAAGAAGAAATGGCTTTAGCTTTATTGCCTTTGGAAGCATAGTTAATTTCATCAAAGAAAATAGCATAGTATTTTTGTTGGTTATATGCACTATTCAATTTGTTGGCATTGCTTGGGTCCCAATTACTCATGAAAGTATCATATGAAATTTCATCAAATCGTTCTTTAATTTCTTTAGGATTAGAACAGAACTTAGCAACAGATTGATCAGCAAGATTACCAACAAGAGCTTTAGGTTGAACAAACAAGAATCTACGAGGTTTAGAATTTTCTTGTTTTTCTCTTTGTTTAGATAACAAGATAGCTGCTGTAGCGAGCAAGGTTTTACCAACACCTGTATCTAAAGCCATAACACCTGCAAAGCTGTTAGCATCAAGCCAAGCAAGAGCTTCCATTTGTTTATTGTTAAGTTTAAATGGTTTACCATCGACATTAGAAACAAAGCCTTCGATACGATCAGCAGAATACAATTTAACATTGTTTTCTTTAAGAGCATATTCTTTTTTCAAAAGGTCTTTGTAATAAAGATCAAGTAAGCCACTAGCACTATGAGATAAAGCACAAGAACCTAAAGCTGTTCTGATAGCTTCGTATGATGCTGCTGAGAAAGTCCAAAATTGACGGAAAGTGTTTGGGATTTTTTCAATATCGGAAATCTTTTTACTTAAAGCTTCCATAGCATCTCGTTCAGCTTTGAATTTATTTGAGGCTGAAGAATCATATGGGATACCGAGATAGAAACGGCAAGTAAGAATTTTTTCAGCTTCATCATCAGATTTACAAGCACTAGATTGACATAGAGTGATATATGGTTCTTGTAAATTTTCTAGTTTCAACTGACCTTTTTCAATGACTTCATACTTGTTAACTCTACCTTTGAGATTAAAGGTGTATGATGTACCTTCGACCATACGACCTTCGATATTAACAATATCATCGAGGAAGAACCCACGATATTTACCTGAAGTGATAACAATTCTTTCACGACCAACACTATCAACGAGCATACGAGTTTCGACATTTCTCTTTAAAGAATATCTAGTGAATTTATCATCACGATCAACATCTGTAAGTTCACGAGTAGTGACAGGACCTGTTGCTTTAGCAAGAGCTTCTTCACTTAATCTGTTTACAGTATGGAAAACATCTTGTGGTTTAGTACCCTTAACACCTTGACCTCTAGTGCCATCTTCTTTAGCATAGATATATGTATATGTGATTTGGCTATTCAAGAAAGTGCCTAAAACTCTACCTTCTGCATCAGGTTCAAGTTCTTGTTGATAAATCTTACTACCTTCAAGGGGAGTAGTGACAATAGTAGGATTATGGACAAGAGATCGTAGAGCATTATATTTAGCATTGTAATCTTTAGCATATTCTTGGAGTTCTTGCATGGTTTCAAAATAGCCACCATTGAAATCATGGAATTGATCACAATAAATTCTTTTGATCTTATTTTGAGATTTAACATTACCATCAGGAGTAGTGATAGTTTCCATTTCTTTAGGATCACTACCAACCATAAGCATATAAGGGCCAAATCTTAATCGACCGACCTTTAGACCTTCTTCAACCATACTCTTTTTGATTTTAGCTTCTTTGACTTCAACTAATTTCTTGTTAAATTCAATTTGAGCTGCAACATCTTCACTTGCCATTTCTAAGCTCATTTCAGGCTTAGTAACAATAGAGAACAAGGAATAATAGATGTTCAAATCTTTGTTGAATTTCTTTTCTGTATGGATAGGTAGATTGATAGTATCACAAATGACTTCAATCATAGAACCCATAATTTCAACAACTTTTTTATATGTGCTTTCTCTAGTAGCTTCTTTCCAAATATTGTGGATTTCAGAAAGAGAACGAACTTCAGAACCATCTTCGGAACGGTTCTTTTTTAAGAAAGCACCTAGTTTTAATTTAATATCAGAATCGATAGCTTTAAGATAAGGCAAGATAGAAGTATGAAGTTCGGCAAGTTCATTAGCTTTAAGTTTCCACTCATTCTGTTCAAAAGCATCGATGATAAATTTTACGGATGCAAGATAGTCTGGGGTAAGATTGAAAATGATTTTCTCACCTTTCAAAACTTTTTCGACACGATCCATTAAAAAATCATCAAGAGCAATCAAAGATTGATAAACTCTTAAGATACCGTATGCTCTTTTAATTTTGCTAAATTTAAAGCCATAATAACGGTAGAAAGCACCTTTATATGGATTAAGAATTTTAGACTTTAGAAAATCATCTTGAGTATCACTCATAGAAAAACTCCTTCTGTTTATATTTTTAATAATGTAAGTATAATTAAAAAACTATTGTATTTTTCTACCACCTAATTTAACCCATTCATGTTTAATTCCATCACCCTTACATAAAGGAGAATCTTCTTTGCACCAATAAACTCTTTCTTCGCCTTTTCTTTTTTTAAGAATTTCTTCAGCTTGTTGTGCAGTTGATCTATCATTATAGGGTCCATATGCAGAACGAGGTATCCAAGGTCTGTAATCAGTAGTAAATCTTGCACCACCTACTATCTCACCATTGTGTTGTCTTAATCTACGATACAAGTCTTTAGTACAACCAACATAGATAATGCCAGGTAAAGGTTTTCCTGTTCTTGGACAAATTCTTTTTTTGATAGATTGGATAGAGTAAACCCACCACATAATAACACCTCTTAAAGTTTAAGAATTTTATATAAAAAGAGATGTTATAAAGAAATTAAATTTCTTGTGCTTGACCGAAAGCAACAGATGTTGTTCCTCTTAAGTAAATTTCTTCGCCATCATGAGAATCTAAGAACTCACCAACACCATCAGACAAGATAGCATTTTGGGCAGCACCCTTACTATCAATTTGAATCCAACTTGGTAAATCTTCTAAGCTACCTGTTAAGTTTTCCCAATAGCCTGCTGGATTTTCAGTCAATTCTTGAGCGATCTTACTAGCGATATTACCGATCAGTAATTCACGAGCTTCTTTCTTTAATTGAGCAAATGCCAATTCAAGTTCTTTGATTGAAATTTCATCATCTGTTGAAATTGTTAAAGTCTTAAGTTCATTTTGTGTTTCAAGAAAATCTTCGATAAATTCTTGAATGTCGCTATCTTCATCAGAATAAGTTGCTGACAATTCAGCGATCATTTCATCAGGAGAAAGTTCTTTTACAATTTCTAAAGCATCTTCTTGTGATATTCTTTTCACATCACTACTGCTGATACTGAAATATTGACTTAACCAATTCATATCAAAAGCTGATGGGTTTTCTTCAATTTTAGATTGAATGTAAGAAAGAGCTGAAACTTCAGCATCCCCAAATGTTTCAAAAACTAACCATTGAGATTCACCATTAGTAGCAGCACCTTGTGATAAAGTAACAACAATAGAATTTGGATACTTGCCATCTTTGTAACATCTGCCTTGACTATCTTTCATCAGAAGATCGGTAGTGCAACCAATCTGATGACATAGTGTATCAACAGCTAAATCTTTCCATGATGTTTCTTCTTTAGCAGCAGTTTTGGCAATATATCTGCTTGCAATCTTTTTAGCTAATAAAGACATTTTAAACTCCTTTAAGAATTTTTTCATATATGTATCTAACATAAAGCATATATATAAATAATAAATAAATTTTAAGAATTTTTAGATTGATAGAGATTAAATGCTAAATAGAAAAACATAATCAAAGGAAATTGCTTACATAAAAACAGGATCATCATAAAAATGAAAAACATAAAAGCTGTTGATATGATAAGACCTTCCAATTCTAATATCTCAGAATTTTTTTTTAAATTCTTAGGTGCTACTATGATCAAGTACACAGCATACATTAAAACATCAACATGAAAAAGTTCCATGATTATCTGTTATCCCCACTACCTTGAATCACATTTCTTTTTAAACGATCAAGTAGCTTTGACATATTGTATGAAGCAACATCATCAAGTTTGATCCCAAACTCATCAGATAAACGAGCAACATACCATAACACATCACCCAATTCAGCTTTCATATCTTCTTTGAAAGCTTCATCGATAGGCTTGTTATCACGAATGACTTTTTTAATTTTGTTAGCAATTTCGCCTGCTTCACCTACTAAACCTAAAGTACAATAATTGACCGCTTGTTCTTTTGGGTATTTTGCAGTTAAACTTGTTTGTTCTTGGTAATCATTGAAATTCATGTTTTTTCCTTTTTAAGAATTTGAAAGACACTCTATATTATACAAAAGGGTCCGCATTGAGTATCTTTTTATTTGAAAAAAGGTATGCGGACCCTCTCGATTTTTAATGTATCTATAAATGAGTTTTTATAGATTAAGAATTTAAAAGAGTACACCATCATGCAACAGCTCAGTCAATATGAAATTATTTCTATCTGTGCTAGTGTTGGGTACATCATTGCAGATACAATTCTTAATAAAATGAATTTATCTCTAAACAAAATTCAAGTCTGTTTATGTTCTACTCTTGGTGGTCTTTTTGGTGTTTGGGTCATAGCTGATCCTATTTCATTAAATGAAAGTCAATGGGTTCTAGCAGGAATAAGTAGCTTTCTATCTCAATATATCATAGAAACATTTATCGAATTTAAAAAGAAAACTACTGTATCTACGAATGAAACAAAGATTGATGAAATTCTTAATATTTTAAGAAAGCTAGATAAAAAATGAAAATTGAAGAAAGAACACTAGCTATTGTTTTACTCGATATTATAGGTAGCACAGCCTTTGTTCAAAGAGCAGGCGATGCTAAAGCTGCTATGGTGTTTCAAGTTCATGATCGGAGTGTTCGTGATCTCATAACAAGATTTAACGGTCAAGAAATTGATCGGTCAGATGGCTTTCTCATTTATTTTGAAACTATCCAAGATGCAGTCAATTTTGGTTTATACTATCAAATCAATGTACCTGAAAGAACTAAACTAAGTTGTCGTGTCGGTGTTCATTGGTCTAGTATTGTTGTCGTTCATCAAGATGCTAAATATATACAAGGTGGTGCTAAACGGTTAGAGCTTGAAGGTGTTGGTAAAAACATAGCAGCTAGAACTATGTCTTTATGTGGTAAGGGTCAAGTCTTACTCACTAAAGAAGCTATGGATGAATTTAAGAATTTGGGAGTTAATAGCAACACACCTAAAGGTACTAGATATAGTTTTATAGGTGCATATAAATTTAAAGGATTGAAACAATATATCGGTATTTATGCTATGGGTTTAGATAAAGAAAGTTTAAGAATTCCAGACAACACAGATAAAGCAGAAAGAATGGGTGGTTTGAATGTTTTATCTATGAATGAGAAAGATGTTGCTTTCTATAATTACATCATCCATTTTGTAGGTTGGGTGTTTATTCTGACTTTAACTTTCATTTTCATGTTTCTTTTTTATCTATTCTTTGACCCTAAAATGAGAGAACAATTCTTAATCTTATTTGGCATTATCTATCAGGAGTAATCATATGAACCATGATATGAACAGCGATAAAACTAAAGGGTGGTGGTTCAGTGTTTTTTTTATGATCTTAGTCGTAGGCTTAATTCTATTCTTATCCTTCTTTAAAATTGTAGATGAGAACAGAGATATTCTCATCGGTGTAATTGGTGTTTTAACAGGTTCAATTTCATCTATGCTTACAATAGCTAGTGGTCGAAGTCCTGAAGAAATTGAAGAACTTAAAGCTAAACTTGAACAAGCTAATGCTGATCGTGCTTCTTTAATTGCTCGTTTAAGGGATGCTCAAATCCATTTACAACTTAAATCTGATCAGTTGTTTGAGATACAGACTGCTTTAATTGAGAAACTTAGTATCTTTCAGAATGAGAATGTGATTAAGACAAAGAAAGAATCTCAAGTTCATTTACATGATAAGATAGAACAGTATATGCCTAAAGTTGAAACCGATGATTAATTTTTTATTTATATAGTTATATAAATAAACTAACACAAAGGATAAACGATTATGTTTAACTCAAAAATTGCATCACTCGAAGCTCGTATTGCTAGATTAGAATTAAGAATTTCTAAATCTGCTGCTATTACACGAAAAAACCCTTTTCCCCTTTTAGGTCGAAATAAAATTAATGGTGAGACAATTATTCAAATGATTGATGCTCGTACTAAAAGAGTAGAAGCTGAAGATACACTTTCTTCTTTCTATATCAATAATGCAGAAGATGAAGAAACTATTGATGCTTTAAATCAATTAACAACAGGTATAGTAAGTCAAGTTTCCGTAGCAACAGGTCAAGGATTTATGATCCTAAAGGTTGTTGGTTGATTTGATACTTACAATCACAAATGTCTAAAAGTCAATTTTTTATTTATATAGTTATATAAATCGATTATGTTTAACTCAAAAATTGCTTCACTCGAAGCTCGTATTGCTAGATTAGAATCTAGATTGATCAGGACAGCTGCTAAATTTACCCCTCGTGGTATTGGTGATGGTTTTGATGATGGTTATTTTGGTTTCGATCCCTTTGATAAATCTAGTTTTATCAATAGAATTGAAGATTCAACATTGAGAAATTTTTTTCTTACCCTAGCGACTGAAGATTCTTCTGTCTTGAAGAACAAACCAGAGTACATGGATTTTAACGACACTGTAATCGGTTTTAAGAATTTCATTGTAAAGGGCAAAGTTTTATTTGCTGCTGCAGAGTTTGGTAACTACAATCAAGAAGGTCGTGTTAAATTAATTGCCAATAACTACTCTAATGACTATGGTGTATATGATGATGCTATACACGCTCTAAACGCGCAACCAGGTTCTGGAGTGAACTTCGTTGGTTATGTACAACCTACAGTAGCATCTCTTATTAAAGCAAGTAGAGCTATCTAACAATTCTTAAACTGATTTAACTGCTAATCTGATTTTTAAGTGTGGATACATTACATGGGGCGATACAATCTAAGTGTTTGATTTTATTAAATTCTTAAAAAATAGGTTTTATTAAAGTAATTTATTAGGTAAACCGATTTTAACCCTTAGCTAAAATCGCAATAATATCTTCGTATGGTCTAGGATTGATACTAGATAAATCTTTCAACTTAACCAACAAATCAATCCGTTTGCTTTCCCATTCTTTAAATGCTTTTTCTAGTGTAGCTACACTAACATGATACTCATCGACAAGAGATAACACTTCAGGATCAGTATTTTTAAGTGGTGGTATTTGATAAGGAGCAACCCTTCTTCTACTTGCACCACTACCTTGAAAAAACACAGCATCTTCTAAATTCTTAATTGGTTTAATTTCGAGTGATGGCTCTGTGATATATGAATAAGTAGTCCAAGCATCAAGTTCCTGCTTAGTGTCCAATTCAATTATTTTAGGTTTTCTCATACTACCCCTTTTGATGTAGCTATGATAAAATTCTTAATCTCTTGCAAGTCAGAATATTTAAAAGTCTGTACTTGATCTATAATTGCTTTTCCAAGATCATAATCTTCATCTTGAACGAGATCTTCTTTTTTCCATAAATGATACTCAATCATAAATAGACCATCCTTCTCAGTGATGAGATAAATAGGAGCATCGTAATCTTGATTGGGTGTAAATGATTTAGGTTTAGTAAGGGCAGAACCATCACCAAATGTAGTGGTGCTATGTAAGAGATCAGATAATTTACTCTCAATGAAAGCTACAATTTTATCAGCAATAGGAACAACATCATATGGCTTTTGAACTTCATCTAAAATGATTTGATCTTTGAGTGCATCAACGATGTTATCTCTAGCTAGTTCGATCTTTCTAGCTAATCTGTAAAACTCATCACTCAGTTTGTAATATTCTGAAATGAGTTGTTGTTGTTCTGATGTGAGTAGTGCAAGTTCTGATTTATCAACAGCATCATCAGATGTTTTATTCCATGTGGGACCTATGGGATCGGAAAATCTTCTACGAGTTAAACCATATGCTGAATCATCAAACCAAGCATTTGATTCATTTAATCTAGGTCTTGCCTTTACACAAGCTCTACCACCTGTTAAACGAGTGATAATTCGTTCGATGAGATGTTGTCTTGGACTAATCTTTCTTTTAGTTCTTTTTGCCATAATAGATACCTATATCTATGGGATAGCATAATTGCTATGGCATATCTTATATGATTTTAGCTATGGTAGAATGTATAAAATTTTCTAAATCACCGATGGTGTAAAAAGCATTTGAGTAGGATTTATTATAGCAAGTAATATCTATATAGTAATTGCAATTTTCTACAAACAAAAAATCAGGATCAGTGAGAGCCTCTTCGACCATATCGTCATCGATGATACTTTGAAAAGTTGTGTGTATAGATATAGGTAGGTTTGTATTTAAATAAATGAGATAGCTATCTTCTATTTCTTCTATAGTATGTGGGTATCTGGATAAGATAAAAGATAAGCTATCGATAAAATTCATAATTCGGTTTCTTCATCCAACAAAGATTGTTGTTTACCTTTTTTAGCTTGCTTTTCTTTCTTTTGTTGTTCTTCTTGGATTTCTTTTTCCCCAAGAGCATCATAAATTTCTTTCTTCCAATTACCATGTCGTTCAATTTCTTCAGAGAAATATGAAACATCAGGTGTTCTCATAGCATAATTCATTTCGCCATTTTGTTGATTTTCTTCAGCAGTGATATGGCAAAGTAAATGATCAATCAAAGCAAGACGATCAGAATCTTCGAGAGCAACCCAAAGGTCATAACCGATTTCGAGAATGAATTGATATTCTTTATCACCGAGAACGGCAAGAATACCAGGTGCTTTTAAGCATTTACCTAGATTAGGTTTACCACCGATTTTACCACCTTTGTCTTTAAAGACGATAGCGATTTCATGTTGGATGTCAATGAGATTGGGATGCCAATTAGCGATAGCATGGGTAAGAAGTTCAAGATCTTCTTTTTCATCAGCTTTCCATTTATTCATAATGGAAGTCCTTTCTTTTTAAGAGATAGAAATGTCAATAGCATATTATATGTTTTTCTTTCTCATCTTTTGAATTTTTCTTTTTTTTAATTTCTCAAAGGTCTTTTCACCGAAAGGTCTTTTTCCTGTGATAACATCTAATACACGATCTTCGTCTGGATTTTCTAATTTATTTTTCACATGGTCTTGCATAGCTTTTACCATATTGAGTTTATCTAAACTGTATCTCATGTTAAGATAAGGTGGTGGTTCTGATGAATCTTTTTTACTTGCAAAAAGTTCTTTAAGTCGGTTTGTGATTTGATCATCTTCGGAAGCTGTGATGAACATTTTATTAAAATCAAATTCATCGGAAGCTCGTTTAAAAACATAAGTGCCTAATTGATTAAGATTACCTTCGATAGCAGCACCACTAGCATCTCGCTTACCTAGACCATATAATGCTTTAGCAATGGCAGGTCTTACATTAGTATCAAAATCTTTAACAAGAGCTGAGATTTGGTTAATTTGTTCTTCTAAAGGTAAATCCCCTTCTAAAATTTCTTTTGTCTTTTGTCTGTACTCATCTTCTTTTGCTTCAGGGGTAAGACTGAAAGTTAAAAATTCTTGTTCAAATCTTGTTTTTTTATCTGTTTCTTTTTCTAGTCTGTCAAAGTATGTTTTGTTAATTGCTTTATCGATCACAAAACTTTTTAACAAACCGACAACAGGGGTGACCACAGCTGTTTCTACAATGGTATTAAACACACTGTCTTGGAAATTATCCACAGCACTACTTTGCTCTACATGGCTTGTAATTGTTGTTGATATTTTTTCTTTAAGTTCAACTTCAACACTTGTTGGAATACGAGGAATATTTTCTTTAAAACTATCAATACTTTTATGTAATTCACTTTCTACATCAACACCGAATTTAGGCAAATCTACACCTAGTTCTTCTTCAAAACCTGTTTCTAGTAATTTTTTACCTTCTTCTGACAAACCACCTTTTTTTTCTAAAAATTTAGATACTACACCAAGAACTTTTGTAGTTACTGTTTTAACAGCTAGAGCCCCAACATCTTTAGCACCATCTAAGGCTTGATTATAAGCATCACCGATTAGCTCTTGTGTGTTTGAAACAACACCTGCGATGTCATTTGAGTACAGAATGTTTTGAGCATCTCCGGCTATCTTATCTAGCATTCCATGTGATAATTCTTTTTCATTAATTTCTGTAAGTGTTTTATCGAGCAAATTTTCTAGCTCTGTTGGGTTTATATCTGGAGATATACTCTTTATAATGTTTTCTTTAAGATTTTCTTTCAATTCTGATGTGAATTTCTGATTTGAAAGTATATGTTTACTAATCTCTTTCATATGACCAACTAAGTAATTATTTAAAGGTTCGTTGATATATGTGTTTGCTACTTTTTTAATCTCTTCAACGGAATCGCCTAAATATTTTTTCGCTGTTTCTGATGCTTTACCATATATTTCTGTTTCTGTGACTTTTTGAACTACTTGATTGGATAAGGATGATGCAATCTCTTGAACCTTTGAATCTTTCAATCCAGCTTTGAGTGTATCCATAATAAATTTAGAATTTTTTCGCATACTCAAACGAACACCTGCATTTAATTCACTGTTGTATTTCTCATCTAGTAACTCAAAGTAAGATTTTGTAATATTATTCAATTTTTCAGATGGCAATTCTTTCCAATTTATCTTTTTTGTTCCATCTTCTTGCACTTCACCATACTTATCATCTAAAGCATCTTTCACAAAATTTAAACCTTTTGCAATTAAAAAAGCTGTGTTCTCATAGTTTTCTAAAGTAGATTTAGCATAGACTTTTGCCAATGAATAAGTAATATTGTTTGTCTTTTGATTTATCCATGACCTTCTTGTTTCTTTTGTTTCATTGAATATTTCTTCTATCTCTTTCTCATTTAGTTTATTCCTTAACACCTTTTTTACCAATTCTCTTGTTTTAGGTGTATCTTCAATTTTGTTCTTTAAATATAATTTCCCATCATCTTTTTTATAAAAGTATTGTTCTTCCACTTTGTCATAAAAAGTTTCTAATTCTGCTTCATCTTTAAATCCAACTTCATCTAAAGTTTTTAAAATTTTGTTTTCTACTACTTCTTTGTTCTTTCTAGTTTCTCTATCCTTTTTTATTCTCTTGTTTAGTCTTTGGGCAGGTGTTAAAGATTGATCTTCTTCATCCACTATTTCTAAATCATCTACATTGGTTTCTAAATCATCTTCTTTCGTTTGGTCTTTTTCGGAAGGCTCTTTTACTTTCTGTTTTCTTTCATAATCTGCATAGAACATATTAAATCCTTTTTGGATTTCACTGATCGTATCTCTTGCAAATTTACCATATTCGGGATTGGTATTTCTTTCATTATAGTAATTAACCAAAGTGCTCATCGCAATCTGATCTTTACCCCCTTCTGGATTGGGGTTCTTGAATTTCATGCCTTTACTAGAAAAATAAGTAGATAACACACCTAAAGTGTAATTATCGAATATGCCTTGAGATGCATTTTCTTTAATCGTTTCTACATTTGAACCTACTCTTATTTGTGTGCCTAGCAACATAAAAAAAGCATTTCTATATTGGGGGTTCAAGTATGCGATCTTTACTAATTTCTCATAATTCTTTTTCATTTTCTCTAATCCTTTGTCTTGCTTTAGAGATACTTATAAAAAGAAAATTATTTTTTCTCAGAATTTACCATTGCTAATATTGAATATCCTGCGATGTCTTGATATGGACTTTCACCCATAGGATCGTTATCTCTTGCTATCCTGCTTAACTTGTCTAACATTCTTACTATCACATGAACATCTTTATACTGCGATACTGATATGCCATTTGGATATAACAATTCTAAAATCTTTGTCGTTTTCTCAAAAGCATTTCCATAAGCCTGATTCTTTTCTGTTAAAAGTTCACCAAGCTCTTTTGTTTTTTCCATAAATTTTTCTTTCATTCTTTTTTCCTTTCTTTTTACTATACACTCTTTTTCCACTCTATTTTCAATTTTATTAGTTTCCCTTAGTCGTTACACCCCTTTACTCTTAAACACTCTTAAAACCCCCTTAAAATTCTCTATAAAGATGTGTTTGTTTTTTATTGCTATGTTTAAAATTTTCAAGTATAAACCAAACCCATAAAGTGAAAGCTACTCGTAAGAGAGTTGAATGGGAATTTTAGAAACCCTTTTGTTTAGATACATAAGATCAGTTTCTTTTGTTCTGTCTTTAAAAATGTGAAGTCCTTAAAGATAGACAATTTACCATTAAGATGAAAATCTTTAAACATAGCAAGTGTTTCCTGAATTTTACTTTTTCTTGTGCATGAATGTGATTACCTATCTCTTTTGATAAAATCATATATGGTCTAGTATCCATTTAGATATAAAGACTTACATATCCCTTTAAAACTTCTCTTTTCTCTTTTAAAGGTAGTGACTGAAATAAATCACTTTTAGATATGTATCATTTACCAACACTACTACCATAAACCACTCAAGATAAATTCTATTCATCTTGTTTAAGAATTTAATGTTCTTACTCGGTGCTTATATAGATATATTTATATAGATATATGTATATAGAAAAGATTTATCTTTTATAGATACTACTAATATTATTATTACTTTTACTTCTAATAATAATAGCAATAACATCAAGATTAAATTCAATCTCTATCATCTGTTTATCTATGGTCAAAAGATCATAGATGTATCTTAAAATTCAACCTTTAAGATACAAAATAGATCATCATAGATAGAAATATCATGTTGTCTATTGACACCATAAAAACTACTTAAAAGAGTAGTTAGATATTCTATTGTCTTTTTAAAGGTTCATAAAGATAATCAATCTACTTCACATATATCTTTTATATACATATCCAACCATATCGGTATAGTTAAACAGACTAAACCGAAAAGGATTTTATATGGAAAAGATTGATGTTTTTAATGACGGCTTTGTTGAACTTATTGAGGTTATGGGAAATGATCTTAAAGTTGTAAATACAGCAAGAGTATCATATGGGAAAGAATCAAGTGAGTTTACAGACAAGGATGCCAAACTCTTAAACTATTTATGGCAACATGAACACACAAGTCCTTTTAGACATTGTTATCTTACTTTCAGATTAAGAACTCCAATCTTTGTTTTAAGGCAGTGGATGAAGCATCAAATCGGTTGTTCTTGGAATGAACAAAGTGCTAGATACACAGAACTAAGACATGGTTTTTTTAAACCTAACACTTGGAGGATGCAGGACACAAAGAATAAACAATCAAGTGCTGGCGAAATTCTTGAATCTGAAAAAGCTTTTGAAATTTTAAACAATGTTTATTCTGTTTGTGAAAAAGCATATGATGATCTTTTAACTCTTGGTGTGTGTAGAGAACAAGCAAGGGTGCTTTTACCTATTGCAAGTTATAGTGAATGTATCTGGACTACAAGCCTTCAAGCTGTTTTACATTTCTTGAAACTCAGAATGGACACTGGTGCCCAACTTGAAATTCAACAATATGCACAAGCTGTCCATACTCTTACATCACAACATTTCCCTGAAACCTTGAAATTGTTCGATTTTTAAGTCAAAAAAAGTGCTTGTTTTTGCTTAATAGTCCCCCCTTTTTGCTTATGGGTCACCCTTTTTTGCTTATGGGTCTCCTCTTTTTGCTTAATAGTCCCCCCTTTTTGCTTAATAGTTCTCCCTTTTTGCTTAGGATTTTCCCCTTTTTGCTTATGGGTCACCCCTTTTTGCTTAATAGTCACCTCATTTTGCTTAATAGTTCCCTCATTTTGCTTGTTGGATGCTCACTTTTGCTTAAAGGTCATTCACTTTTGCTTGTGGGTGCTTGTGAGTCCTTTTTTGGTCACTCTCAAGAGCTCTTCACTCACGAAGCTCGACTCACTCGGCTTTGATCAGTTCCAGTTGTTCTCTCCGATCTCTTTCTGGAACTGATCACTCTCTGGAACCGATCTCTTTCTGGAACTGAACTCTCTTGCAACTCAGATATTAACCTTACTGTGATTTGATCTTTCCGATCTATTTAAAATAATCTCGATGCTGTGTTTTTATTAAGAATTTCAACAACTCAAATTACAGGTAAGAAAAAAGAACACCCATCTCAAATCTCACATAGATAATAAACGAGTAACCCATATCAACAAACCTACAAACCCTTAGACACAATATGGTCAAATTTCAGTTACATTTTACTCATGTTCTTTCTATATAGGTAATATTGTTATGAAAATTACCTATATAGACAAACCCCTTGTAGTCAAATCCCATATGGTCAAACCCTTTATGGATAAACACCATATAACCAAACCCCCTTATAGATAAATACTCTTATGCCAAATTCCCATAAGGTCAAACACCATATAGATAAATCTCATATAGGCAAACCCCTTATAGACAAAACCCATATATGGGTCAAATCTCATGTGGTCAATCTCATATAGACAAACACCATATAGATAAATCCCATATAGATAAATCCCATATAGATAAATCCCATATAGATAAATCCCATATGGTCAAATCCCATATAGACGAATCCCATATAGACGAATCCCATATAGACAAATCCCATACCGGCAAATCTCATACAGACAAACACCATACAGACAAATCCCTTGTGGTCAAATTCTATATGGTCAAACACCATATAGACAAACACCATATAGACAAATCCCATATAGACAAATCCTATACAGACAAATCCCATATAGACAAATCCCATACCGGCAAATCTCATACAGACAAACACCAAGTTAAACAGCAATGCCCCATAAGGTCAAACACCCATATAGATAAATCTCATATAGTCAAACCCCTTATGGATAAACTCCATATATGGGTCAAATCTCATGTGGTTAAACACCCTTGTAGATAAATTCCATATAGACAAACCCCTTATGGTCAAATCCCATGTGGTCAAATCCCATATAGTCAAACACCCATATAGACAAATCCCATATAGACAACCATCCTTATAGATAAAACAAACACCCAACCTTTATGGTTTATATATAGGTGTTCCTATTTCTCTCATTTTGAGAGTATCATTGAAAAAATCACTTATTCTTTGAGTAGCTATGTCAGAATAGTTTTTATCTCTATCTATGCTCATGGCTCTACGATTGTTCTTGATAGCAGATATTAAAGTAGAACCAACACCACCAAAAGGATCAAGTATCCAATCATTCTCATCTGTAAATGCTAAAACACACCTTTCTGCAATTTCAATGGGATATTGACAGGGGTGTTCTGTTTTCTCTGGATGGTTGTGTTTAACATTAGGCACATCAAAGATACCTTTATCAAATTCATTTGATATAAATTGCCAAAAGTCTGATGGGTTCTTACCTAGAGGGTTTCCACTAAGCTGTCCTTTCTTAGCACCTTTAAAATGTCTTTTACCTGGATACTTAGATGGTATTCTAATGGGATCGAGATTAAATGTGTAATCACTATTCTTTGTAAACCACAGGATAACTTCATACCGACCCGAAAGTCTTTTCTTACAATGCAAGCCATGATCGAAATGCCAAACAATTCTATTTCTGAGTTGGAGCCCGAGTTTTTTACAGATGGGGTAAAAATAAAAATCTAAAGGAAAAACTTCACCGTTATCTATAAAATTCCCAATCTGTAAGACTAAGCTCCCATTAGGTGTCATAACACGAATTAGTTCAACAAGAACAGATTCTTGCCATGATAGATAATCTTCAAGAGATGTTTGAGTTTCATACGACTTGCCAATATTATACGGAGGCGATGTCAAAATGAGTTTGAAGGTATCACTAGGCAAGGTTTTAATTTCTAGCAAAGTATCATTAGTTGCAATAACAATTTCCTGTTGTTCATCAAACTTATCCGATATTTCAAAATGAGAGTTCATTTAAGTCCTTTCTGTTGTTTAACTTTGTCATATGTCCTATATGCTCAATATGACATATGACTGTATATAATATACCATAGAACTAAATAGGTAGATATGCCATAGAACTAAATAGGTGAATATGCCATAGACTATATACACTAATGAGATTTTACTAGTGTTTCGTCAAGTTCCATAGAACTGCATTAAAAAGTAGAACCTTAAAGGTACTATGGGTAAAAAAGCCATATTGAGTCCGTAATGAAAATGACATTCTGAAAATGAAACCATAGTTATACCCTAGATAAATACACATCTTCGTGTGTGATTAGGTATCGTGTGGGATTAGGTATCGTGTTAAGGTATATATCTCTCACAGGGGGGGTGTAAAAAAGGGGGGGGCTTGTTTTTTAAGAAGTGTGAAAAGTGAAAGTGAAAAATAGTTTTTTCTGGAAATTTTTGGGGTAAAAATGAAAGGGTATAATATAATAGGAAAGTGCTTTTAAAAAGAAAGGAAGCTAAAAGATGAAATACGAGAAGTTTTGGAAAGAAGATAGATATAGTAAGATCAAAGAGTCAGAGACGATAGACTATATTATATCACCTATAATGAGAGAAGAGTTAGGGTGGGATAGAGAAGACCCTGAGATCGTAAAGAGTCAATGGAGGAAAGTGAGTGGGAATGAGAAAGAGAATCCGGTGGATTTTGCTTTATTTAAGAGAGGGGAAGAGAATCCAGTGATGTTATTGGAGTGTAAGAGGATAGGGGAGAAATTAGAAGGGAAGAATGTAACACAAGCAGTGACTTATTGTTTAACATCAAATGTGAGGTGGTGTATATTAACAAATGGAATAGAGTGGAAGTTATATGACACGATGGATTTGAGTAAGGATATATTAGATAGGGAAGTGTTATATGTGGATATAAAAGAGAGTGGGGTAGAGAAATTAAAGTGTTTAGGGATAGGGGAGATAGATAATATGGAGAAGATAGTGGGGAAGAGTAAAGTAGAGGGTGTGTTAAAGAAGATAGATTGGGTAGATGTAATAATGAGAGAGAGTGGAGTCAAAGATCGGGTATTAGTGGAGTCATGTTATAAGGAGTTTTTAGGAGTAGTGGATAAAGAAGAGTGGGAGAATGTAAAGGGTGTAGTATTAGGGAAGGTATCATGTAGTGGGATAAGAGTGATATATAAAGAAAGAGATGAGAGAGTAGAGGGGATAAAAAAGTGGTCTGAGGTATTAGTGAGAGTAATAGAAGTCTTGCACAGTTATGGGTTAGAGTCTGAGTATATAAAGTATTCAGGGAGATTAATAGGGGGGGATGAGGTAAAGAAAGAGTATTTATCGGAAGGGAGTATAGTAAGGGTAGGGGGGTATAATGTAGTGACACATAGTGGTACGGAGAGTAAGTTAAGGGTCTTAAAGAATATAGTGGGGGGTATCAAGGGGTTAGAGATATATCTAAAATTAGTTTATTAGTTTATAGGATGGGTCTTTATGAAATATGAAATTTCATAAAGAGAGAAGACAGATGAGAGTATTATTAATAATATTGTTATTAAGTGGTGTAGTATATGGACAAGATGTACAGAGTTTAAATATGGGGATGGATAAGTATAGGGTGTATAATGTAGATGGTGGGAAGATAATAGGGTCAAAAGAGTTAGATTATAATGTAGGGGTGAATTATAGTCAGGATGCGTTAGTGGACAGTTATAATAAGAGTAGTATAGTGAAGTATATGAGTCAGGTAGGTGTAAATGGTACATATGGATTAATAGAGGATAGGTTAAGTATAGGGGTAGGGGTAGGGTACAATTATATAAGTGGAGAGGGTGAGTATAGGGGGTTATATAAGAGTGGTGTGGATAATATAAAGTTTGCACCAAAGTTAAGGTTAGTGAGTCATATAGTAAGAGGGGGGATATTAAAGTTAGATATATCGTTAATGATGGTGAGTAGTATACCGATGGGGAGTGGAGTGGGAGTAAATACATATAAGGGGATAATAAGTGGAGATATAAAAGATAAGGTGGGATATAGTATAAATATAGGATATAGGGTGGGGGATGGAGTAAAGACGGTAAAGGGGGAAGAGATAGGGTTAAAGAGATATTTAGGGGATGGGGTAATATGGGGAGTGGGGGTATATAGTGTAGGGAATTGGAAAGGGTTTCAGGGGATGGGTGCGATAAGTGGTCGTGGGGTGGGAGTTATAGAGGGGGTGGTAGGAGTGAGGTATAATGAGATGATATTATTAGGGTTTGGACAGGGGATAACGAGTGGTATAGGGAGTGTAAGTGGGAGGTTTATAGTGAGTGTAGAGGGGGTTGTAAATAGTGATAGGGATAAGGATGGAGTAAAAGACAGTGTAGATGGGTGTATAAATGAGAGTGAGGATAAGGATGGGTATAAGGACGAGGATGGGTGTCCAGATATGGATAATGATGGTGATGGTGTGATGGACATATATGATATGTGTGTGGGGGAGGTAGAGAATATGAATGGGTACAAAGACAGTGATGGGTGTATAGATGAGATAGAAGTGGGAGTAAAGATAGAAGAGTTATATTTTGTGAAAGGAGGGGATGAGATAATAATGGGGTTATCGTATCCGGTATTAAAGAAAGTATATGATAAGAGTGGGGGGAGGTTAGTGGTGGTACAAGTATGGGGAGTAGGGGGGATAGAGAAAGGGTTAAGGATAAAGAGGGAGTTAGAGGTAATAGGGGTAAAAGAAGTGAGGGTGGAGATAGGGAAAGTAGGGGAGGGGGAGATAAGGTTTAAGTATGAAGATGTAATAAAGGTTAAATAGTGTGTAATTTATTATGACTAAGGAGAAAAAAAATGAGAGACAGAAAAAAGTTAGAAAATATATTAAAGAAAGCATTTATAGAGTTGGGGTATAAAAGGGGGTTGGAAGAAAAAGTTAGGGATGTGTTATATAAGGTAGCTGGGGAGATAACATTTGAGAAATATATAAAAGGGAAGAAATTTGTAAATCCTAAGACGAAGAATAAGGTGAATTTTGGTAGTTTACCTAAAGATTATCAAGAGCATTTAAGGGAAGCATTTAATAAGAAAATAAAAGAGATAAAAGAGAATAAGAAGAAGACTGTGGTACCGGAAATAAAAGAATTACCTGATGTAAAAGAAGAGGCGAAAAAGGTAGAGGCAGAAATAAAGAAGCAAGAAGAGAAATTTGAGAAGGACCCTGAGCATAGGGCAGAAGTGGTAGGGGAAGTAGTAGAGAGGATAGAGAGTCCAGAAGTAAAGAATGAGTTAGTGGAGGGGATAAAGAGATTTGTAAATGCAGAGGATTTTAAGAAGTTTGGGGATTCGTTAAAAGAGTTAGATGTGGAGGGGATGAAGAAGTCATTACCTGGTGTAGCGAAAGGTACATTAAAGGGTGTATTGGGTGTAGTGGGGGGTATGTTAGTATTGGGAGGTATGGGGGCAGTGGCGAAAGATATGGTAATGGGGAGTGTAGAAGATAGTATGGAAGAAATAGAAGCGAGAAGAAGAGAGGAATTAGCATGGGAGCATTTTGAAGAGATGGAGGGTGCGATAGAAGAAGTGTTAGATGATATGGAGTTTAAAGATGAAGATATGGAGGAGTTTAAGGATAAATTTGGTGCTGAAAAGATTGTAAAATTTTCAACGATGGATAAGATAGAGGAAGGGGATTTAAATAGACCTGCAAAGTATTTAAGAGTAGTGGTGGAAGTGATACCGGAGAGTGAGTTAGAGGGTAAAGCGAAAGATTATGAAGATACGATAGGGATAGTGCCTGATGAGTTAAAAGTGAAGATGTATGAGACGGAAAAGGATTTCAAGACATTTTACAGAGAAGAAGTATTGCCTGAGTTAGAGAAAGATGGGGAGATAAAGAAAGAGTTACAGGTAGCATTAATGGAACATATAAATGAGAGGGTGGAAGTTTCACAGCAGATAATATCTAGTGCTAAAGAAGTACATCTAGATGAGTATGGGGAAAGTGAAGAATTGAAGAAAAGGTTTGATGAGTATGATCAGAAGATGGAGAAATTGAGTAAGTATGATCCAATGGAACAGATGAAAGATGATTTAGAAGAGATTTATGATGAAGAGATAAATAACAAAGTGAAAAAAGAGACAATGAAAAACATATTAGATAAATATGAGGCTCAGTTAAATAAATTTAATGATTTGAGAGAGAATAATCCTGATGACTATGATGCTTTACCGGAAGAAGTAAAGCAAAAAGCAGAGAAGTTAGAACAGTCTTATAAGGATCATAAGAGATCTCTAGAATCTATAGAGTCTAGAGAGTTAGGGTCATCTGCGGAAGAATTGAAAGAGATGAAAGATGAGATAAAGACGATGAGGAAAGAAGTAGGTACTTATCAAGATGTAAAAGATAAGTTTTATGATGAGAGTAAAAAGATATTAAAGAAAGGGAGTATGAAGAAATATTCAAAGGAGGATGAGATGAATATGAAGATGTTATCTGAGATGGTATTAGACAATTTAAAGATGAACATAGGGTATTTAAAGTAAAGTAATATTTTTTTTATAACTCTGTATATATCAAATCACTTAGAGATACGGAGTTATAAAATGGGTTATATTCAGGATAAAATGGCAATCAAGAGATTGTTAAAAAAAGCATTTTTACAGATAGATTATACGGGTAACATTGATCAGAAGATTGAATCTATATTAGTAAAGTTAGCGAATGAGATAACATTTGAAGAAGCGATAAAAGGGAAGAAATTCGTAAATCCTAAGACGAAGAATAAGGTAAATTTTAGTAGTTTACCTGGGGAAGAACAGAAGAAGATAAGAGGTCAGTTTGAAAAGAAGGTAGAAGAGAGTGAGGAAAAAGGAGATGGGAAGGGGAAGAAAGAGAGTCCAGTGAAAGACCCAAAACAGATGGCTAAAAAGATGAAAGATTCTTTAAAGAAGGACAAGAAATTAAGAGATAAAGTAGTAAAGGATATAAAGAGTCCTGAGACAAAAAAGAAGATAGTGGAGGGGATGAAAGCTCATGTGAAAGAAGAAGATTTAAACAAGTTAGGGGAGAGTTTAAAGAACAAAGATGCTAAGTCATTTAAAGAGTCATTACCTGGGATAATGAAAGGGTTGGCGAAAGGGTTATTGATAGGGTTGGGTGTGGCAGTGGTAGTAGGGTTAAGTGGAGGTATGATAGCAAATGCAGTGCTAGATACAGCAGATGATTTGAAACAAGATGCAATAGATGATCTTAATCAAGAGTATGCAGATAAGTATGAAGAAGAGTTAGAGGATTATTTAGAAGAGGAGTTTGAGGGGGAAGATGAAGTGAAAGAGTATTATGACAGTTTAGAAAAAAATGCGAGAAGTGAAATACTTATGCAGATGCGAGACGATGGGTTTAAGATAGATTTTGATTATAGCAATCCAGATTCGGATCGTATGTCAGACGAGGGATATCGGAAACATAGGCATTTATATGATAATGTAGAGGAGCAAATAGCAAAGGAGGTTTTGAAAAACAAACCGGATATTTTTGCCATATATGATCAATATGATGAAGATGGTAATCTTATGAAAGATAGTCAACTAGGAACTTTTGTGTCTGAAGCAGAATTAGCCGAAATGGAGAAAAAAAGAGTAGGTTTTTTTGAACATCTGAGAGAAAAAGATATTGAAGTACAAGAAGTAAAGAAACTTTTATGGGAAAATGGGGGGGAAGAGATAGCCAAAGACCAAGAAGCTCGTGTAAATAAAATGATTGAGATAGTAAAGAATGCGGAACAAAAAGCATATGATGCTATGTCGGAAGATCAAAGAAAGACAACAGATGAGTTATATGAAGAGTATTTAGATAAATCAATGGGTTTTTATGAACTGGATCCGGAACTGCAAATGAGAGATGAATTACACAGAATAATAGGAGAAGAAGAGAACAAGATACAGGCAGAGTTTTATGAAATGAAGGAAACTCATGAGAATTTAAGTAAAGAAATAGAACATCAAAAGGATTTAGTAGATTTTGCGGGAATGGATAAAGAAGAGTTGGAAACAAAACAGAAAGAAATGGAAGAGGAAAGAAAAGACAAGAGTGAGAAATTAAATAAATTGAGAGATTCCTTGAGTGAATATGAAAAAGTTAATAAAGATATGGTAGAAGCTAGAAATCGATTAGATACTACAAAAGATACATTAAGTACTAATGAAACTAGGTTAAAAGAGATAGAACAGAGAAGTGCGGAATTAGAAAAAAAGATGTCAGATATGGAAAATATGGAAGGTAGGTTTATTAGAAGATTCGAGGGGGAATTGGAGAATCTGCAAGAAGAACAAGAAAAATTAGAATCTGAAAATGAAAAACTAGGAGAAAAGTTAAAAGAAGATAAGAAATACTTAAAAGAAGTATCTGCTGATAGAAAGCAAATTGGTCTTAAAATGTATGAAGAATCCTACTCATCATCCGGAGAATCTTTTTCTAAAAGAATTGATTTTGCGGAAGATGATTTAAATGTAGTGAAAGAACAAATTAAAAGTTTAGAGGTAGATGTTGGATCGCTTGATGGTGATATTGAAAGGTCTCAAGAGAAGATAAAAAACTATGATAGCGAACAAAAAGAAATAGTTAAAAATCAAGAAAATTTGAGAAAACAAATGAAAGAGCTGGATAGTTTTGAAGATAGTCTGTTTGAATTAAACAATAAGGGTACATCTGTAGAAGAAATGAAGTCTTTTAATGATGTTGAAACAGAATATAATAAGAAAGTACAAGACAAAGCACTTAAGCGAGCATCTATGAATAAGTTTTCTAAAAAGAATGAGATGAATTTAGAGTTACTAGCAGAAAAGTTACAAGAGAAATTATCTAAGCAAGTATCTAATTTAGGTGAAAAAAAGAAATTGACAATTAAATCAGAGAAACCAAAAAAGACAAATAAAAAGGCAAGTCGTAATAGAGATACAGATTTCGATATCAAATTTATTTAATATCTTTTTTATAAAACACTTTAGTGTAGTATTAAATAAAGGATATTTTGTATGAGAACACTAAAGATGGCATCAATATTGAGATTAGCTTTTAATGAGCTAGGGTATACAGATCAAGTATATATAGAAAACAATATAAATAGTATTATAACAAAATTAGCTGCAAAGAAAGATGAACAGTGGCATAAATTAAAAACTGAATGGGTATTTACACATTCCGAAACAGGAAATAAAGTAAAATATACGAGTCTTCCCTTAGAGCAACAGAAAAAAATTAGAGCTCAATATTTACAAATAAAGAAAGAAAAAAAAGAACAAAATTCAGCTAAGAAAGAACAACCTAAATCCCCTTTAACTCCTGAGATAAAAGAAAAACAATTTAAAGAAGATAAAGCGGGTCAAGAGTTTTTAAAGAATGAAGAACAAAGAGAAGAACAAGTAGAAGAAGTAAAAGAAGAAGTAAAGAGTGATGGTTTTTTTAAGAAAGCATTAAAATCAATAACGAATGCTGATTCATATAGTGATTTTGGGAAAGCATTTAAGAATAAAGATAAAGAAGGGATGAAGAAAGCAGTACCTGGTATGGTAGGGGGTTTATTTAAGACATTAGCTGCATCTGCTGTGGTAATAGGTGGTGGTGGTTTTGTGGGGTCTGCGGGTGTTTTAACTGCTGCAAAAGCATCTATAGCATCAGCGGCATCTAGTTTTTCTGTGGGGTCTGCTATTGGTAGTATTGGTAGTACTCTGTGGACTGGTATAGCTAGTACCGCATCTATGGCATTTTTTGGTGCTTTAGGTCAAAAATTCGGTCTTCAACAAGCAATTCAAAGTGGTGTAGATAAAATCCCTACAAAAAAAAAGCAAGCTAAGAAAAAAGAAGAAAATGGTGATGTTGATAAAATGATGGAAAAATTTGTGAAAGAAACACAAAATAATTTCATAAAAGAATTAGATAAGTTAAAAGATGTGGATCATTTAAAAAAGGTCATAAAAGAAATTTAGGGTCCGCATGGGGTCTCAAAATGCTAGAAATTTAGTATGCGAACCCTAGACTAAAAATTACCTGATTCATACATAGTATTAATTTCATCCCAAACTTGATCAAGTACCCCCATATCTAATTCTTTAAGGATAGGGTCTTCTTGGGGTGTACTAGAAGATGCAAATTTATTATTCATAGGTGATTTATAGATTTTAGCAATAGTTCTAATAGCATTAGTGATATTAGTATCTTTAATGTTTTTTATAAAATCCATAAAGTTTGTGTGGTATTGATGTTTAGGGTCAAGTAGTTTAACGATAACACCATTTTCATGGTTTTTAATAGCTATCTTTAAAGCATAAATAACTTCTGATTGGTTTCTAACTTTTACATCTCCCATAAAACATTCTAAGTTATTACTGCTAGTGGGTGTACCTTTATTTAAAAATTCTTGTACAGAAACACCTTGAGATTTAGCTTTAAGTTCAATATATCTATCGAGGATTCTCATAGATAGCGAACCTGGAGTTAAATCAAAAGTAACTTGGATATCTGAACCTAAATTTTTCCAAAGTTCTTGACCAATAAATTTACCATTAACTTTACAGGCATATAAATCAAGGATACTGATTGTACCATCTTTATCTAAATCTTGGTTAAGAGTTTTTTTAAACCAATCTTTGATTTGTACCATATTGTAGTACATTCTACTGTACTTCTTTGCATTCTTTTCTTCTACACTTCTTTGTATGCTTTTAAAGATATTTCCGATATAAAAATCTATATTATAACCTAATTTGGGCCAGACATAATAACCTGCATAACTACTACCTAAATCACCAACTGCTTCAGTTTCTATAAATTTAAAACCTAATTCAGAAGCTGATTTAACTTGTTGGGTGAAGATTTTAGTACCTAGACCATCAGGCATACAAGGGTTAGATACAAAAAGGTCATTATAGATAGATTCCGGTTCACCGTCTTTTAAGTATAATCGTCTTACTATGCTTAGACCTTCAGGATTAAATATATTAGATACAATTCGATTATAACTACCATGATGAGATACTCTCATACTAGTATCTGGTTTCATATAATCCGTAATAATAGAAATACCTGTTAGTTTAGGAATACTATCTTTAATCTCTTGAGAAGCTTTTAAACTTTCTATTTCTACTAAGGTGCTAGATGGGATAGGTTTCTTATTAACATAATCTTTAACTTTAATTTCACTTATTTCACTTGTATCCCCTAAAGATTCTAGTATCCTTCTGTTTTGTGTAAAATAAGGACTAGCAGTAGCATTAGACCCTAAAATTTTACCTGTTGATGAAACCATTTGATCTAAGAAGATACCAGTATAGGGTCCTTCTATGATTATAGGTCTAGTTATATTTTTATAAAAGACCTTAACAACTTTAAGGGTATATTCACCTAATTGTATAGTTTTAGGGTCGTTAGAGAGTTTAGGTTCATAAGGTTTAAGTTTAGAATTGTACTCTTGAATTTTAAAGTTATAGTCATCGAGTTTAGTTTTTAGAGCTAGTGGGGGTAAGTAATCTAATGTAGTAGCAACAGAAAGGGAAGGGGTTTGTGGAGTTTGGATATTAAGTCCTTTACCTCTTAAATTACTTTGAGGTACTGTTTTATTAAGTAATTGTCCCCTTAAACTACTTTGTGGGGTTTGGATATTAAGTCCTTTACCTCTTAAACTACTTTGAGGTTCTAGTACTTGACCTTTAATTTCAGTTAATAATTGACCATTATTTCCTAGTATGAGTTTATCATAATTATCATCAATGATTTTCTTTTTGTTAATATCTCTTTTAAGTTCATCGAGTGATGTGTAAATTTTATCAAATTTATCTTCGGTAACATAACCTATTGTACCTGTGGGAGAGTTAATAGTAATGTAGTCATAATCAAAAGAAAGAAAGTATCCCTTTTTTTTGAGTTCATTTTGAAAGTTTTGGAACAATTTATCTTTAATAGCAGAGTTCTTATTTACTTGTTCAGAGATGAAAGATTCGCTTTCAGATAAGTCAGGTGTAAATCCATAAACAGTAAGTTCTGTGTAAGGGGATTTAAGTTTAATAGGTTTAACTTTAAGACCAATTTGGGTAAAGAAATCCTGAACATAAGCTAAGAGAGAAGAAATGAGTTCTTTGTATTTACCTAATTTATATAAAGGGATTAACTTATCTATTTCGGTACTTCTTTGATGGAAAGGTATTTTGATCAATTTAATAAGAGAAGTGATGTTATCAATGAGATATTCATTTAAACGAATATGTTTTTTATGTTCGTTAACAATAATTCTCCATGTAGAATCTAATTGGTTAGTATCTATGGTGTTTAAAGGTAAATTAAATTGTTCTCTAATTTGGGGGTCTTTAATATCAACGATAAGATCAAACAGGTCAAAAATTTGGCTACCTATGAACCAATTACCTTTATAAGCAGATTTAGCTTTAAGTATTAAATTTTGTTTAAAAAGAAAATCCATATTATGCACTCCTATATCTTTTATATAAGAGTACATAATATTTAAACTTTACCAGATTCGTAGAGTTTATTGATACCTTCCCATACTTGATCGAGGATAGCAAAGTCAACTTCTCTAATCATAGGATCATCCATAAGTTTTTTATTAGAAGCAAATTTCAAGTCAGAATAATAAGTGGATTTATTAATTCTAGCAATCGTCTGTACTTCTTTAGCAACTTCTCTTTCTCCACGAGATTTGCTATTATTTAAGAATATAACAAAATCTATCAAAGGTTGTCTTATATCATAATCATTAGAATTAAGTATTCTTACTATTTCACCATTCTCTTGGTTCTTAATAGCAATTTTAAGAGCATTTAAGAGAGCATAGTCCATACGACCTATATTGTCATAGTATTTTCCCAATAAGCATTCTAGGTTATTATTTTTACCTCTATATTTAGAGATGTCGGTATTGATAAAATCAGCAACAGCGACACCCATTTCTTTAGATTTTTTATTGATGTATTCACCTAAGATTCTCATAGATAAAGAACCTTCTGTTAAATCAAATTGAAGTGTAACAGTATTACCGTATTCTTTCCAAAATTCTTGACCGATAAATTTACCATTGACTTTACAAGCATATAAATCAAGAGCCATACATTCATCATAAACACTATGACCTAGTGTGTTTTGAAACCAGTTGTCTATCTCAGAAAGTCTATCTATAGATTTTTTGTTTTTTTCAGGATCAATAAGTAATCTATACCTACTAATTCCTTTAATCTCATGAGACAAATCCCCATTATAACCAAGTTTGGGCCAGACATAATAACCTACCATACCTATACTGCCACCACCTGCATCAGTTTTAATATATTTGAAACCTAATTCAGAAGCTGATTTAACTTGTTGGGTGAAGATTTTAGTACCTAAACCTTCAGGCATACAGGGATGTATTTCAAAGTATTCATTCTTAATATAATTGGGTATCCCATCAATAAGATGGACAGATCTTGTAATTTCTAAGTTTCTGATTTTAGTATTAGGGTCATCGATCTTAATATTATGGTCTATATTTGTAAACTTATCATAAGAATTAGATTCTACATAAGCATCCATATTACTACTAATATCATTTAAGATACTACCACCTGTTAAATCGGGTATGGCTGTTCTAATCTTTTTATCTGATATTTCAGACTTTAACATTCTTTCATACTGATAAGGATAAGAATCCCTTTCCCTTTGATAATCTTGAACCTTTTTACTCACTATATTCAGTTCAATATCTAAAGTGTCTTTTTTCTTAACACTATCACTTATAGCTTCATATACTTGTTTATTAGACATAAAGTAAGGACTAGCAATAGCATTAGACCCTAAAATTTTACCTGTCGGTGAAACCATTTCATCTAAGAAGATACCTGCATAGGGTCCTTCTATGATTATAGGTCTATTTATATTCTTATAAAACACTTTAACAACTTTAAGAGTATGGTCACCTAATTGTATAGTTTTAGGGTCGTTAGAGAGTTTAGGTTCATAAGGTTTAAGTTTAGAGTTATAAAGAGAGATACTTTCATTATACTTTTTAATTTCGGAAGCGAGTGTTTTAGGTGGTAAATATTTTAAGGTAGTAGCTACTGTACCTGAAGGTGTTAATAATTGACCTGATTCACCTAATACTAACTTATCATAGTTATCATCTATAATTTGATTCTTTTTTAATTCATGATCGAGTTCTTCAAGTGTAGGGTATATCTTATCAAACTTATTATCGGACACATATCCCATTATGTCGCCATACTGTTTAATAACAAAGTGATCTCCGTCAACCTCAATTCTCATATCTTTCTTTTCTAGGTCTTGTTTAAATTTATGGAATAGCTTTTGTTTAAAAGCATTATTCATATCAATTTGGTCAGAAACAAAAGATTCTGTTTCTGACATATCTGGAGCTATAGCATAAGTCATAAGACCTGTATATTCAGATTTAACTTTAAGGACTTTAGTGTTAAAGCCTAATTGTTTTAAGAAATCTTGAGTATAAGCAATAAGAGCAACCATAAATTCTTTATATTTACCAAGTCTAGCCATACCTAAAAGTTTCATAGTATCGCTTAAGTTTTTGGCAAAGAAAGTGTCTATTTGTCTTATAGTGAAAGTGATTTTATCTACAAGTTCTTCATTAGGACTTATATGTTTACGATGTTCTAGAAGAACTTCTTTCCATATGTTATATATTTCTCTTCTTTGATTATAAACATCATAATCTTCATAAGATCCGTTATATCCTCTTACATCTACTAAAAGATCATAAAGATTAAATATTTTAGATGCCGTTTTCCAATTACCCTTATAAGCTGATTTAGCTTTAAGTATTAAATTTTGTCTGAAAAGACTATTCATATTATGTACTCCTATGTGTATAAAGGAGTCTCGGTTATAGATTATTTAAAAGTACCTGCTTCGTAAAGCTTATTAATACCATTCCATACTTGTTTCATAATAGATTCATCTATTTCCCTGAGCATAGGGTCTTCTGACATTTGGTCATCAGAAGCTAGTTTAATATTCTGATAACCTTTTTGGTTCAAAATGAGTAAGACATCTTCAACAACTTTAGGTTTGAAATCTTTGACAATATTTAAGAAGGCTACTAATTTAGGTCTAGTTTTAGGGTCTTGATATATTCTAAAAAGCTCCCCATTTTCATAATTTCTTATACTATCTTCTAATCTTCTCTCTAGTTCTTTGGACTCTATTTCTTGATCTCCATATCTGAAATACTTATCTAATAAACAAGCTAAATTGTAATTAGTATATCTGCTATAATCGACATTTAAGTAGTCTTTAGGGTCCATTCCTTCTTTCTTAGCTTTAAGAGAAATATAAGCTTCAAGGATTCTCATAGATAAAGAATTAGGTGTTAAATCAAAGATCATAGTTCTAGTTTCCCCTACTTCTTTCCATAATTCTTGACCTATGAATCTGTCACCTGCTTTACAAGCATAGATATCTAACAAGTTAGCAGAAAATCCTTTTTCTTCTGTTGCATAAGAATTAGAGTTTTTTTGTAACCATCTTTTTAAGTAATTGTATAAAACCACATATCTAGGGTTTTCCATATCTTCGGTTAAATAAACTTTAACATTATAACCGAATTTGGGCCAGACATAATAGCCTACATATTTCCCACCCATACCTGCTACTGTCTCTATATATTTAAATCCAGCTTCAGAAGCTGATTTTACTTGTTGAGTAAATACACGAGAACCTAAACCTTCAGGAAAACAAGGAGAAGTATCAAATAAGATATTTGCTATATAGTCAGGACTTCCATTTGTATTAAAATGGAATTGTCTAATCAATTCAATTTGTGTTCCTACATTCTCTACAGGATCCATATATTCTGTTCTATTGGAGAACACCGTTTCAGAATGTTTTTTTAAGACAGATGATGTATACCTTCTATCATTTCTTATGTTATAAAAAATAGTATTCCCCACGATATTATGGAAGGTGTCTTTTCTCAAACCCATTTTAGAAATATTCGTCAAATATTTTGTATCAAAAATAGTGTCTAAATTTTTAGGAGATACATAATCTGATATTTTCTGTAAATTAGAAAACTCTATCGGTTCTGTAAACACAGACTCTATTTCAAACTTATTGATACTTTTAAAAACCTTAGATGTTTCTGCTAATCCTACACTAGCTTTAGATACTGACCCTATCACTTCACCTGTACTTGATACTAATTCATCTACATAGTGCCCTTGATATGGTCCGTCTATCACTATTAATCTTGATATATTCTTATATAGAACTTTAACAGTATTTACTTGATGGTCACCTAATTGTACTACTTTGGGGTCATTAGATAATTTCTTTTCATAAGATTCTAGTTTAGAATTATAATTATCTATTTTACTTTGATATTCTGATATCTTAGCTTGGAGAGCATTAGGGTTTAGATAGTTGATAGTTTTAACAACTTTATTTTTAAGGATAACTTTACCTTCTGATACTTGGAATTTAGAATAGTTTTTATCTATGATTTTTTCTTTGGTGGTGTCAGCTAGAAGTTCTTCCAGAGAATTATATTTCTTTAAGGTATCTAAGGAAATATAATTATTATTGTTATCAAAATAATATTCTATACCTTTAGATGTGCTTTTTGAAAATTCAGAAAATTGTATTCCCGATAGGAAATTTTGAGTAAGTTTATCTTTTACAGCAGTAACTTGAGAACTCATTTGGCTTACTGCAAGTGACTCTCCACCTGCATCTGCCATTAACCCTATCACCTTGATATTTGAAACATCAGATACAATCTGTAAAGGTTTAACCTTAATCCCCATATGACTAAAGAAAGACACTAGATATTCAACAAGATTAACAATAAGAGTCTTATATCTTGAAGCTTTATAAAGAGTAACTTTCTCTTGTTGTAAACTAGGAGAATCTAAAGGTTGTTTATTGTTTTTAAAATAAGCATCAATAACCTGTAGAGATTGAGTAATCGTATCTATAACTTTAGGGTTAGGGGTAAATTGAGTACCCTGTTCTTTGAGTATAGCTTTCCATAGAGGTAAGGTTTTACCTCTGAATAAGTTAGCTTCTTCAATATCATTACTTCTAATATCTACGACATAAGAGTAAAGTTTAAAGAGGGAAATAACGGAAGATTTTTTCCCTTTATATTGGGATATAGCGAGTTTGGTGATATTGTTTTTAAAAAGGTAAGAGAAGTCAGTTTTTTTAGTGTCAATATCTTCTGTTCGTTTAAGTTCTTTTTTGGTATGTCTACTCCAAGGCTCTCCTTTTACCTTTTCATATTGCATTTCTAATTGATAAGCCGATTCTAGATCGTGGTCTTTTAGTGAGTCTAAGAAGGTATCTCCAAACCCAAAAGATTCCCAAAGAGAGTACATATACGATAAGTTATATCTAAGAGTATAGTGCATAACTTTGATAGCAGTAGTTATATCTAATTTAGCTAAACTAGATATAACCGTTTTTTTCTTTGTTACTTCATCTTTAGCTAAATAGAATATCTCTAATTTCCCATCTAAATTAGGGTCTTCTTTGGTACTATTCTCAATAATATACAAAAAAAATTCAGGATTCTTTAAAAGACTTTTATTTGCAAAAGGTATAGCTCCCCTATTCTGTAGAGCAGCAGTTAAAACAACCTCAAAATCTTCTTTTAATCTTTTACTAGCTTTTTTTAAACTCATACCATCTTTTTTTACTTGTGATAGTACAAATTCTTTATCATCCCAATCATTAGATACTCTAAACATAATATACTCCTAATATGTGTGTATAAAGGAGTACAGAGTATAGATTATTTAAAAGAACCTGCTTCGTAGAGCTTGTTAATACCATTCCATACTTGATCTAATAGTTTCATATCTAGTTCCCTAATCATAGGGTCTTCTGACATTTTATTTTCAGAAGCTAATTTTACATTTAAAATCTGTAAAACATCTTGAACGACTTGGGGTTCTTTACTTTCCATTTTTTTGAGTAACATCATCAACATTGGTTTAAGTTCAACATTATTATAGATTTTTCTAAATTCTCCATTTTCATAGTTGGAGATATTCTTTTTAAATAAGTTTAAGTACTTATCGATATCAACCTTATCTGAAAGAAGTTCTGCTTTTTGTTCTGGTGTCCAAGACTCTTCTGAATCTTTATATCTGTCGAAATCTTTTTGCATAAAACAGATTAAGTTTTGATTTTTTATTCTAGAGTAATCTATATTCAAATAGTCTTTAGGGTCCATTCCTTCTTTCTTAGCTTTAAGAGAAATATAAGCTTCAAGGATTCTCATAGATAAAGAATTAGGTGTTAAATCAAATTCCATATTTATTGTTTCTCCAAAGTCTTTCCACAATTCTTGACCTATGAATCTGTCACCTGCTTTACAAGCATATACTTCTAAGATGTCGGCATTTTCATTTTTATTGGGGATGTATTTAGATGAGTTCTTTTCTAACCATTTCACAAGATAGTCATACTTTATTTTAAAAAGCTTTGTTTTCTTTTTTAAATTTAATATTTTATTTGTTATGTTTTCTTTGTTTATTTGGTTTAGTTCTCTAGAATATCTATTTTCCAATAATTCTATTTGATCTCTAGTAGATTGTTCGGCATCTACTTTCAACTTTCTTATATTGATTTCTGTATTATAACCTAATTTGGGCCAGACATAATATCCAACCATAAAGCGACTTTTAGCTGCTAGAGTCTCTATATACTCAAATTTAGCTTCAGAAGCTGATTTGACTTGTTGAGTAAAGATTCTTGTACCTATACCTTCAGGTAAACAAGGGTCCGAAGTAAATAAATCATTGTGGATATAATATGGCTTGTTTTTATAAAAGACAATATCTCGGGTTAATCCTATACCTGAATATTGATTCGATATTTCATGTCTATATATCTCTTCATCCATATCTCTTTCAGAACCCAATTCTTCTATAACTGGTTCTGTTTTATCTCCATATTCTCCCAAATTAAATAAGATTGTTGACCCTGTAATATCCCAAAGAGTTTTAGGAATTATTCCCATTCCTAAAATACCCTCTAAATCTCTAATATAATTTTTCACATACACATTAGGACTGTTTTCTAATATTCTTTTGAGATTACCCGGCGCATACTCAGTGATTTTTTGTAAATTAGAAAACTCTATCGGTTCTGTAAACACAGACTCTATTTCACTCTTACTAATACTCTTTAATGTCTTAGATGTTTCCGTTAAAGCTGGACTCGCTTTAGATGCAGACCCTATCACTTCACCTGTACTTGATACTAATTCATCTACATAGTGCCCTTGATAGGGTCCGTCTACCACTATTAATCTGGATATATTCTTATACAGAACTTTAACGGCATTTACTTGGTGGTCACCTAATTGTACTACTTTAGGTTCATTAGATAATTTCTTTTCGTAAGATTCAAGTTTAGAATTATATTCATTTATTTTATCTTGATATTCCGATATCTTAGCTTGGAGGGCATTAGGATTTAGATAACTAATAGTCGTAACAACTTTATTCTTGAGAATAACTTTACCTTCTGATACTTGGAATTTAGAATAGTTTTTATCTATGGTTTTTTCTTTTTTAACATCAGCTAAGAGTTCTTCAAGGGAGTCATATGTTTTCAAAGTATCTAAAGATATAAACCCAAATGAAGGATGTTGAGAGTATTTTATCCCACTAGATTCTTTTTGCGGAAATCTATTTAAATTCATATTCATGCTAGATAAAAAGTTTTGAGTAATTTTATCTTTAACTACGGTAACTTGTGATAATAGCTGACTTACTGCAGGTGATTCTCCACTTGTATCTGCCATTAATCCTATTACTTTAATGTTTGAAACATCAGATATTATCTGTAAAGGTTTAACCCTAATCCCCATATGACCAAAAAATGAAATCATATATTGAATAAGATTAACAATGAGGGTCTTATATCTTGAAGCTTTATATAAAGTAATCTTCTCTTGTTTTAAACTAGGGTGGTCTAAAGGTTGCTTATTCTTTTTAAAATAGGCATCGATGACCTGTAGGGATTGGGTAATGGTATCTATGACTTTAGGGTTGGGAGTAAATTGTTTAGCTTGTTCTTTGAGGATAGCTTTCCATAAAGGTAAAGATTTTCCCCTAAATTTATTAGCTTCTTCAATGTCATTACTTCTAATATCTATGATGTAAAAGTAAAGTTTAAAGAGGGAAATAACGGAGGATTTCTTTCCTTTATATTGGGATAGGGCAAGTTTGTCGATATTGTTTTTAAAGAGAGAAGAGAAATTGTTTTTGTTTTTAGAATCTTCTTCTTCTTCTCCTTCTTCTTGTGTGTCTTGGAGTTTCTTAGATTTTTTAGGTCCATTTAAAAGTTCTCTTTGTATATCCACATCTAAATCTAAAAGAAGATACTTGTCAAAATTAGACTTTTCCCATAAATAACGAGCCACATCTATGTTTCTTAAAAGCTTAGGACTTGCCCAATAACTAGCTTTATTTGGGTCTAAATCAGCTATAGCTTTAACAATATCTATGTCATCTTTGAAACCAGACCAAAGAAAATGAAAAGGGATGTTATGAATATTTTTAGCTTTTCTTAATTGTTCTAAAAGAAAATCTTTCTCATTCCAACGAGGGTCTTCATCTGATATTATAGACATCATCTACTCCTTATATATGTGTATAAAGGAGTACAGAATATAGATTATCTAAAAGTACCTGTTTCGTAAAGTTTATTAATCCCGTCCCATACCTGATTTAATAGTTCCATATCTAATTCTGTAAAGAAGGACTCATTGTTTGGTTTTTTAGAAGCAAATTTATTATACTGGGGAGATTTATTTGTTCTTGCGATAGATCGAATAGCTTTAACAAGATGTTCATATTTAGGGTCTAAATTGTTTAGTAAGAATATAAAGTTCTTATTATTTAAGAGTTTTAAGATAACACCATTCTCATGGTTTTTAATATTTATAATAAGAGCTTTAATAAAATCTAGGTCTTCAATAATAGGTTTTATAGGACTAACTTTTTTTATTATCTCGTTAGTAAGACATTCCAAATTAGCGCTTTTATTAGAATACTTTGAATAGTCTATATTTAGATAATTCTCTAAAGGAATGTTTTCTTTTTTCGCTTTAGCTTGGATATAAGAATCAAAAATTCTCATAGATAAAGAACCTGGTGTTAAATCAAAAGTAACATTAATATCTTTACCATATTCTTTCCAAAGTTCTTGCCCAATAAATTTACCCTTGACTTTACAAGCATATATGTCTTGTATAGATACAAAAGAAGAAGAAGAATAATCTGTATGTTCTATAAGCCAATTTTCAACTAAACTCCAATCTTTAGGGTTACCATTTTTTATTTTCATTAAACGAAAATCCATTTTTGAGAGTAATGTATTATAACCGAATTTGGGCCAAACATAATAACCTACATATTCTTTGTCATTAATATTTCCTGCTGCAAGAGTTTTTAGGTGTTTGAAATTTTCTTCAGAAGCTGTTTTTATTTGTTGTCCCAAAATTCTTGTACCCAACCCATCAGGTAAACAAGGTTCTAAAATTAAATGATAATTTTCTATATAGTCCGGTTTATTGTTTTTAAAATATATACCTCTTTCCATACTTATGTATGTACCCTCAACCGCAAAAAATAATCCCACTTCTTCATCTTCCGTTACTACCGCAAGTCCCACTTTAAGTTCGGGTTCTGCCTCTTGTGTTATACTTAAACCAATTAAATGTGGGATTTTAGTAATCATTCTTTCTTTGATTTTTCTTCCGAGATCCCAATCTCTTTCCGTTATATCGATATAATTTTCAGGCAAACTGATTATCTCAACATCATTTATTTTACTTCTTATCGCAGATTGTTCAATCATTATTTCTTGTGGTTTTACTTTAGTACCTATTGCTTCTATTATCTTCTTATTCTGTGTAAAGTAAGGACTAGCCACTGAACTTGATCCTAAAACTTTACCTGTAGATGAAACAATTTGGTCTAAGAAGATACCTTTATAAGGACCCTCTATAATCACAGGTCTAGTTATGTTGTTATCTAAGACTTTAACCACTTTAAGAGTATGGTCACCTAATTGGATCGTCTTAGGTTCATTAGTCAATTTAGTTTCATAAGGTTTTAATTGTATGTTATAGGTATCTAGTCTGCTATTATATTCTTTAGTTCTAATTTCTAAAATTTCAGGGTTTAAAAAATCAAGTTTAGATACTTGTTCTCCTTGTGGGGTGTATAGTACACCTTCTTCACCTAAAGTTAATTTGTCATAAATATTTTCAATAATACTATTCTTTTCTGTTTCTTTTTTCAGTTCTTCTAATGTGGGGTATATTTCATCAAAATTTTCATATGTAATAAAACCTAGAACCTTGTTCTTATTATATATAGTGTAAACACCCGAAGAATCTTTCTTAATAGGTACAAGTCCTTTTTCTTTTAGATTGTTTATTGTTGTTTTAAACAATCTATTGTGGATAACTATATTAGCACTCATTTGGTCTGCAATATAAGATTCACTAGATGTTAGGTCTAGTGTAAAACCAATGATATTTAAATCTGTATAATCGGACTTAAGTTTAATTGGTTTTACTTTAATACCTAATTGTGAAAAGAAATTGGTCATATAAGAAATAAGATTTCGGATAAGTTCTTTATATTTACCTAATCTGTATAAAGACATAAGGTTAGATAAGTTATTTGTATTTTTTGAAATGTATGTTGCAATTATGTTTATTGTTTTACTAATATCTAAAACTAATTCCTCATTTAAAATAATATGTTTTCTATGCTCTAAGATAATCTCTTTCCAAGTACTACTTAAAGACAAAGATTCACTTACATTATTTAGGTCTACTATAAAACTATAAAGATCAAATATCTGAGAGCTAATTGCCCAATTACCTTTATATTCTAATTTGGCTCTTTGAATTAAATTTTGTTTAAAGAGGTTCATCTTAATCGGTACTCCTGTGTGTATAAAGGAGTATCGGTTATAAATTATCTAAAAGTACCTGCCACATAAAGTTTATTAATACCATCCCATACTTGTTTCATAATAGACTCATCTATTTCTTTAACCATAGGATCTTCAGAAATTTGATCATCAGAAGCTAATTTTACATTATCATATCCTTTTTGACTTAGGATAAGTTTAATATCTTTATTAAGTTTAGGGTTGTTTATTTTCTCAAGAGCTTCTAGTAAATAAGGTCTAGTTTTAGGGTTTTGATAGATTCTAAAAAGCTCCCCATTTTCATAATTTCTTACACTATCTTCTAATCTTCTCTCTAATTCTGGGTAATTTCTACCCCATTTTGAACTCATTTTCATAAGAAGACACTCTAAATTATAATTGGCATATTTGCTATAATCGACATTTAAATAATCTTTAGGGTCCATTCCTTCTTTCTTAGCTTTAAGGGAAATATAAGCTTCTAGGGTTCTCATAGATAAAGAACTAGGGGATAAGGAGAAAACCATTTCTGTTGAGCTACCTACTTTTTTCCATAATTCTTGACCTATGAATCTATCTTTAGCTTTACAGGCATAGATATCAGATATTGGAGCACTTATCTCTCTAAACGAAGCATGAGTATCTTTAGAATAGCTTGCTAACCAACTATCTAGATAATTATATAAAGGTTCAAGACCATATTCCTGAGCAGCATATCTATAAATAGTCACATCAGCATTGTAACCAAGTTTGGGCCAGATATAATACCCCATATACTCCCCACCTTTAGCAGCTAGAGTCTCTATTTTTTTAAAACCAACTTCTGAAGCTGATTTAACTTGTTGGGTAAAGATTCTTGTACCTAGACCTTCTGGAAAACAAGTAGCTGCTTTAAATAAGTCATTATGGATAGAATATGGTTCTCCATCTTTAAATTCTAGTGTTCTTTCTATTTCTAAGTTTGTTCCGTTAAATGTATCATACATACTGCTACTGTTTTTTATAGTAGCACCATATCTTGTTTTTGTTATATCTAAATCGCTCTGTATTTTAGGTGTTTCATTTCCTATATTAAATAAGATATTACTCCCGATTATGTTATAAAAACTATCTTTTTCAATATCTATTACTTCAGATACAGCTCTCAAATATTTTTTGTCTAAAAGAGTGTCTATATTTGTTGCAGGTACATAATCAGAGATTTTCTGTAAATTAGAAAACTCTATTGGTTCTATAAAAGAAATAGGTATTCTATCTATATTTTTCAAAGTTTTAGATGTTTCTGCTAATCCTACACTAGCCTTAGACACTGACCCTATCACTTCACCTGTACTTGATACCAATTCATCTACATAATGACCTTGATAGGGTCCGTCTATCACAACTAATCTTGATATATTCTTATATAGAACTTTAACGACATTTACTTGATGGTCACCTAATTGGATAGTCTTAGGTTCATTAGATAATTTCTTTTCATAAGATTCAAGTTTAACATTATAAAGTCTTATCTTGTTCTCGTATTCAAATACCTTAGCTTGTAACTCTTCTGGGTTTAGATAATTGATACTTTTAATAACTTTATTCTTGAGGATAACTTTACCTTCTGATACTTGGAATTTAGAATAGTTTTTATCTATGGTTTTTTCTTTTTTAACATCAGCTAAGAGTTCTTCTAGAGATGCATAGAGTCTTAAAGTATCTAAAGAGACAAACTTATTAAATGAACTGTAATAGGTTATACCTTTATAAGTTTTTTTAGGTGATTTTGAGATTAGTTCTTCTATAGAAGAGTACCCTAATGAATTTAATAATATTTGAGTAAGCTTATCTTTTATAACCGAAACTTGAGATGCCATTTGGCTTACTGCAGGTGATTCTCCACTTGTATCTGCCATTAATCCTATCACCTTAATATTAGACACATCAGATACAATCTGTAAAGGTTTAACCTTAATCCCTATATGTCCAAAAAATGAAATCATATATTGAATAAGATTAACGATAAGAGTCTTGTACCTTGAAGCTTTATATAAAGTAATCTTCTCTTGTTGTAAACTAGGGGAATCTAAAGGTTGCTTATTCTTTTTAAAATAGGCATCGATAACCTGTAGAGATTGGGTAATGGTATCTATGACTTTAGGGTCTGGGGTAAATTGTTTAATCTGTTCTTTAAGGATAGCTTTCCATAGAGGTAAAGATTTTCCCCTAAATTTATTAGCTTCTTCAATATCATTACTTCTAATATCTACGATATAAGAGTAAAGTTTAAAGAGAGCTATAACAGTGGGTTTTTTTCCTTTATATTGGGATATAGCTAGTTTGGTGATATTATTTTTAAAGAGGTAGGAGAAGTCAGTTTTTTTAGTTTCTTTTGTATATTCTTTTTTGTTATGATAATATGACTCTTCTAAAGAGTAACTACTACCATAATCTTCATCATAATCTTCATCATAATTCTCATTATAATCATCATAATTCTCATTATCTTCATCATTATCTTCATCATAAGAGACATCAGAATCTTCTTCTTTATCTTCTTCCGGTTCATTATTCTCTGAATCTCGGTTTCTCCATGGTTCTCCTGATTCTATAAGATATCTATCTTTTAATTCTCTCTCTACTCTCGAAGGAAGATTTCGGTCATATATTACTCTTGATTTAAATTCATCCATTTCCCATAAGTAATACATAAAACCAGCATCATTCTTGAGTTTTTCGCTCATATATGCAAGAGCAAAATCTGGAGTAATATTGAAATATTGAAGGACAATATCTTTGTCCCCATTAAACTTAGGACTCACCGAACCCATCATTGGTATCATGTCTTTTCCATTAAACAGTTGTAAATAATATTCTGTTAATTCTTTATTGTTGAATAAAGGACTTTCCATGAACATGGGGCCTGCTTGTGTAGTTGAAGAAAGAACTTCTTTCCAGAAATCCAAATTAGTTTTTAATTTGGGTCCTAAGTAGTGGGTTGCATATCTCTCTTCTTTTAAGAGAGCCAACATCAATCCTTTGTTGTTCTTAACTTTATCCGTAGCGGCTGATAAAATTTTATTCTTACTAGAGTAATTGAAAAGACTTCCCCTTTTTATAAGGACATATTTAAAAAAATCAGGATTATCAAGAAGGCTGGGATCAGCAAACAAAATAGCATTTTCATTTTGTTTGACTGCCAACATTACAATATCAAAATCTTTTTTTAATTCTGTACTAGCAAGCTGTAATTTCAACCCATCTCGAAATACCAATCTCTTGACAGTATCTCGATCACCCCAATTAATATTGGATAATCTAAACATAATGTACTCCTACAATATCTGTGTATAAAGGAGTATAGATTATAAATTATTTAAAAGTACCTGATTCGTAAAGCTTATTGATCCCGTCCCATACTTGGTTTATAATAGATTCATCTATTTCTCTGATCATAGGGTCTTCTGACATTTGGTCACCAGAAGCTAATTTTACATTATCATATCCTTTTTGACTTAGGATAAGTTTAATATCTTCAATAAGTTTAGGTTTATTGCTTTTGATAGTATTTAAGTAATTTAGTAAATAAGCTCTGTTTACAGGATCTTGATAGATTCTGAAAAGTTCTCCATTTTCATAATTTTTTACACTATCTTCTAATCTTCTCTCTAGGTCTATACTTTTGAACTTATTATAGCTTGTACTATATTTTTTTAATAAACAAGCTAAATCATAATTAGTATATCTGCTATAATCGACATTTAAATAATCTTTAGGGTCAAGTCCTTCTTTCTTAGCTTTAAGACTAACATAAGCTTCAAGGATTCTCATAGATAAAGAACCTGGTGTTAAATCAAAGATCATATATTGTCCCTTACCAAATTGTTTCCAAAGTTCTTGCCCGATAAATCTATCTTTAGCTTTACAAGCGTATATAGCAGATATTGGTGCATCTATAATAGATTGCTTTGTTTGATATTGTGGGACATTTTTTTGCAACCATTTTTCTAAATAATCATAGCGAACCTTATTCTGAGGTTTTTCATAAGCCTCATCTTTATATATATAAGCATTATCTTCTGTATTATATCCAAGTTTGGGCCAGATATAATACCCCATAAATCTCCCGCCTCTAGCAGCTAGAGTTTTAATGTATCCAAAACCTGCTTCAGAAGCAGATTTAGCTTGTTGGGTAAAGATTCTAGTACCTAGACCATCAGGGAAACAAGTAGATGCAGTGAATAAACTATTGTAAACGAAGTCTGGTTGGTTTCCGTAATTGAAGTGTAATTGTCTAACTATTTCAATATTTGTGGCATCAGAAGGATCTGCTGTAGCTGTTTCGATAGAATTTGTTATAATATTACCCTCAACTTTAAGTTCAGAAGATAGTTTGCTCTTTTCATTTCCCAAATTAAATAAAATACTATTACCTACAATATTATGATATAAGTTTTTATCTAGACTTACATAATTCTCAACACCCTCAAGATAGTCATCATCTAATACCAGATTCAACCTTGTTGGGGATACATAATCAGATATTTTCTGTAAATTAGAAAATTCCATTGGCTCATTAAAAGGACTATATGTTTTATCTATTCTCTTTAAAGTCTTAGATGTTTCGGTTAAAGCTGGACTAGCCTTAGATACTGACCCTATTACTTCACCTGTACTTGACACTAATTCATCTACATAATGACCCTGATAGGGTCCGTCTATTACAACTAATCTGGATATATTCTTATATAGAACTTTAACGACATTTACTTGATGGTCACCTAATTGGATAGTTTTAGGGTCATTAGATAATTTCTTTTCATAAGATTCTAAAGTAGAATTGTGTTTGTTTATCAAAATTTGAAATTCTTGTATGTCTGCTTTTAATTCTTCTGGGGTCAAATAAGTAATAGTTTTAACAACCTTATTCTTAGAAGGAAGGATAACTTTACCCTTAGATAATTGGAACTGTGAATAGTTTTTATCTATGATTTTTTCTTTTTTAACATCAGCTACAAGTTCTTCCGTAGAAGAATATGTTTTGAAAGTATCTAAAGATATAAGGTAGTTTCTACCTATCCCTTTAAAATTCCCTTTATAAAACTCCACACCCTTCCATGTTTCTTTGTTTAGGTTGTTTATGGAAGAGTACCCTAATTCCTCTGCTAAATTCTGAGTAAGCTTATCTTTAATAGCAGTAACTTGCCCTAAAAGTTGGCTTACTGCAGGTGATTCTCCACCTGCATCTGCCATTAACCCTATTACCTTGATATTTGAAACATCAGATACAATCTGTAAAGGTTTAACCTTAATCATCATATGTCCAAAAAATGAAATCATATATTGAATAAGATTAACGATAAGAGTCTTGTACCTTGAAGCTTTATAAAGAGTAACTTTCTCTTGTTGTAAACTAGGGGAATCTAAAGGTTGTTTATTCTTTTTAAAATAGGCATCAATAACCTGTAGAGATTGGGTAATGGTATCTGTAACTTTAGGGTTAGGAGTAAATTGTTTAATCTGTTCTTTAAGGATAGCTTTCCATAAAGGTAAAGTTTTACCCCTAAATAAGTTAGCTTCTTCAATATCATTACTTCTAATATCTACGACATAAGAGTAAAGTTTAAAGAGGGATATAACGGAAGATTTTTTCCCTTTATATTGGGATAAGGCAAGTTTGGTGATATTATTTTTAAAGATGTAGGAGAAGTCAGTTTTTTTAGTGGTAGGTGTTATTCTGCGATCATACCGGTGAGTATAAACCATCTCTCCATTTCCATTATTATCTTCATCTTCATCTTCATAATTATCATTATCTTCATTATCATCGTTATCTTCATCATTATCTTCATCTTCATAATTTTCACTATCTTCTAATAATGAAGAATAACTACGACCTTCATTTGCTTTATATGTTGCCAATAAATCATCTTTTATACTTGGGTCTACAGCTTCAAGTACACCACTATTAAAATTATTCGCTTCCCATAAAACATACATGAAGTTTTGGTCTTTTTTTAGACTTGGGTCCATCCATTTTAAAGCACCTTCTAAGTCGTTCTGTGAATATCCTAAAACAACCTCTTGGTTTCTCTTGAATTTAGGGTCTACTCTAACAGGTAATATTTGAGACCATCTCTCTCTATTCTCTAAGATTAGTTTTTTTAGGTAGTATTTTGTCATTTCAAGGTCTGAGAAATAAGGATTATCTTCCCACCTATCCATCGTTCTTACCACAACTTTTTCCCAGAAATCTCTGTTATGTTTTAATTTAGGGCCAAGAATTTTTTGTAAATCGGTAAAACTTATGTTTGTATAGATTACATTATCGACCATTAGTTCTTCATTGTTACGGATTTGATCTGATGCAAGACTTAAAAGCTTAACCACAAGTCGAGGATTGTTTCTCAACCAATGTTGAATCTCCATATAAAAATTTATATTGTTAAGATGAGGTTCAAGTAATTCCGGGTTAGTTTTAATGAGATTTTCATCCCCCTTAAAAGTCTCAGAGAGAACCCAAGAATTTTTTTTCAGTCTTGGACTGGCATTGAAAATATTACGGGGGTTTTTTTTGATTTGTTTTAAAACAAATTCTATATCATCCCAATTATCCTTGGATAATCTAAACATAATGTACTCCTTTTATAATCTATAAAGGAGTATAGATTATAAACTATTTAAAAGAACCTGATTCGTAAAGCTTATTAATCCCGTCCCATACTTGGCTTACAATAGATTCGTCTATTTCTCTGATCATAGGGTCTTCTGACATTTGGTCATCAGAAGCTAATTTAAGATTGTACATTTGATTAACATTACCTATGAGATCATCATAAGATTTGTTCTTAATATTTTTGTTTTTTAGTACTTGTATTATACCTACTACAATGTCTTTATTTTTTGGGTCCTTGTATTTAATTCCGAGATAATCAAGTAATAGGTATTTAGTTTTAGAGTCTTGATAGATTTTAAAAAGTTCGCCATTTTCATAATTTTTAATACTATCCCTAAACCGTCTATCTAATTCGGAAGAGTCAGAAACATTTGGGCTAAACATATATTTTTTTAATAAACAAGCTAAATCATAATTAGCATATCTGCTATAATCAACATTTAAATAATCTTTAGGGTCAAGTCCTTCTTTCTTAGCTTTAAGGGAAATATAAGCTTCAAGGATTCTCATAGATAAAGAACCTGGTGTTAAATCAAACTTCATTAGAGTACCCTCCCCTACTTCTTTCCATAATTCTTGACCTATGAATCTATCTTTAGCTTTACAAGCATAAATGTCTAATAAAGGAGCGGAGATAACACTATCTTTGATCTTACTATTTTTAGAGTTTTTTCTTAACCAAGCTTTTAAATAATTATATAAAGGTTCAAGACCATAATATTGAGCATTCTCTCTAGATATATCGATAGTAGCATTATATCCAACTTTGGGCCAGATATAATACCCCATATAATCCCCACCTCTAGCTGCTGTAGTTTCTATATACTCAAATTTAGCTTCAGAAGCAGATTTAGCTTGTTGGGTAAAGATTCTAGTACCTAGACCATCAGGGAAACAAGAAGATGTTTTAAACAGATTATTGCTAATATATCCTGGTTTTCCGTTTATAAGAAAGATACTTCTTGAAATTTGTATTTCTCCGTTACCTTTTATTGTCCCGTTATCTATCATAGTGGTTGTTCTACCCCTAGCGAGCTTCAAAGTAGACAATAAATTTTCAGACTCATAACCCATATTATATAAGATGTTGTTGCCTACTATATTATGAAATGCATTTTTAGGGATGCCGGATGACAACACCCCTTGACGATATTCACTATCTAATTCTCTTTCAATATTTGTTTTGGGAACATAATCAGATACTTTCTGTAAATTAGAAAACTCTATCGGTTCTGTAAACACAGACTCTATTTCAAATTTATTGATACTCTTTAATGTCTTAGATGTTTCCGTTAAAGCAAGACTAGCCTTAGATACTGACCCTATCACTTCACCTGTACTTGATACTAATTCATCTATAAAGTGCCCTTGATAGGGTCCGTCTATTACTACAAGTCTTGATATATTCTTATACAGAACTTTAACAGTATTTACTTGATGGTCGCCTAATTGGATCGTTTTAGGGTCATTAGATAATTTCTTTTCGTAAGATTCAAGATTAGAATTATAATTATCTATTTTACTTTGATATTCTGATACCTTAGTTTCTAGTTCTTGGGGGTTTAGATAATTGATACTTTTAATGACTTTATTCTTGAGGATGACTTTACCCTCTGATACTTGGAATTTAGAATAGTTTTTATCTATGGTTTTTTCTTTTTTAACATCAGCTAGAAGTTCTTCTTCTGATGGATAAGATTTTAAAGTATCTAAAGATATGAAATTTCCTAAATTTTTATAATACTTGATGCCATTAGTTTTATAAAGGTATGTTCTATTTTCTAGTTCTTCTATGGAAGTGAACCCTAATGAATGTAATAATATCTGAGTAAGCTTATCTTTTACAGCGGTAACTTGAGATGCCATTTGGCTTACTGCAGGTGATTCTCCACCTGCATCTGCCATTAACCCTATCACCTTGATATTAGACACATCTGATACAATCTGTAAAGGTTTAACCTTAATCCCCATATGATTAAAGAAAGACACTAGATATTCAACAAGATTCATGATAAGAGTCTTATATCTTGAAGCTTTATATAAAGTAACTTTCTCTTGTTGTAAACTAGGAGAATCTAAAGGTTGTTTATTGTTTTTAAAATAGGCATCAATAACCTGTAGAGATTGAGTGATAGTATCTGTAACTTTAGGGTCTGGGGTAAATTGTTTAATCTGTTCTTTAAGGATAGCTTTCCATGAAGGTAAAGATTTACCTCTAAAAAAGTCAACAAATTCAATGTCATTACTTCGGATGTCTACAATATAAGAATAGAGTCTAAAGAGAGTGAGAACGGAGGATTTCTTTCCTTTATATTGGGATAAGGCAAGTTTGTCGATATTGTTTTTAAAGAGAGAAGAGAAATTGTTTTTTTTAGTTTTTGTTACATTTTTCGATTTCTGTTGATGCCGATAATAATCTTCATCAACATCTAAATAATCTTCATAATCTGCATACTCTTCATCTTCATCTTCATCTTCATCTGGAAACTCTGTGACAGTATATCTTTTAGGGTCTTTCTTTCTGAGTATTTCTTGTTTCATACGAGAATTAATGAATTTAAAAAAGTCTTTACTATAATTTTGTAGTTTCCATAAGTGATAAATAAACTCAATATTTTCTTGTAAGCTAGAGTGTAGATTTCGGAAAGTTTCTTCGAGTGAAACTTTAGAATATGCTGTCATAATATCTGGATCATCATAGAATCCGTGGTATATCTGCAAATTTGTTATTTTTGGTTTAGAGCTATCTTGATTATTTTCGTAAGCTTTATGTAAGTAAAATAGAACCATTTCTTTATCATCAAAGAAAGGACTTTCGAGAAAATACTTTGGTTTTTCAGAAATGAGCTTTTTCCAAAAATCTTTGTTTCTTTTTAATTTAGAACCTAGATAAAGGGTGAATCGACGCATCAAAGGTTTGAAAGAAAGCATTAGATTCTCATTACTACGGATTTCATCTGATGCAAGACCTAAAAAGTCGCTGAATATATGTGGCGATTCACTTTCAGATTGGGTTAATAAGAAACGATATAAATTAATATCTTTAAAAATAGAAGGGTCTAAGATATCATTTTCTTTATCTAATAGTTCCCAATTTTGCTTATATGCTTCAACAATAATCTCAGGGTCTTTTTTTAATCTAGGACTAGCTTTTTTTAAAAGTAGACCATTTTTTTTTACTTGCGATAAAACATAATCTCTATCATCCCAATCATTAGATACTCTAAACATAATTAACTCCTGTGTGTATAAAGGAGTTTAGAATATAGATTATTTAAAAGAACCTGCTTCGTAGAGCTTGTTAATATCATTCCATACTTGATCAAGGACTTGCATATCTAATTCTCTAAGTAAAGAGTCTTCTTGATTGTTGGAAGCCATTTTGTAATTGACTTTATGAATTTGTAAAAGTCTTTTTACTTGGTTATACAGTTCTGGTTCTTTATTTTTGATTTCTGCCATAGTAGTGTCTAGGTTTTTTTGGTAAGAACTTGGTCGTTTAGGATCATAGGTAAATACTGTAACTAAATTGCCATTATCATGATTAGCTATTGCATATCTTAAAGATTTTAAAAAAGCACTTGAAATGCCAAGTATGAAACCACCATAGTCTTTTAATAAAGCTTTATCTTCTCGGAAAAAGCATTCAAGGTTAGTAAAATTACTACGGTACTTTTTAATGTCGTTATTTAAAAAATCAGCTATAGGTATATTTTCTTTCTTTGCTTTCAATAACAAATAGTTATTGAATATTCTCATAGATAAAGAACCTGGTTTTAAATCGAATTTAAGTTCTATACTGTCTCCTTTTTCTTTCCAAAATTCTTGACCTATAAAATTACCATCTACTTTACAACCATATAAATCTTGAATGCTAAAAGTTCCTGTCTTTTTGTATTTGGTATTTTTAAAAAGCCAATCTTTAAATTTTTCTATTAAATTACTATTCGGATACTTTTGTTTTACCCAAGATTCAAAGGTTAACATGAGTGTAGTTATATTTTCCGAAAACCAACCATCATCATCATCTGTAAATTCTACATTATACCCTAATTTGGGCCAGACATAGTACCCAACCATAGAACTACCTTTAGCTGCAAATGTTTCCATAAAATCACAGCCTATTTCTACAGCTGATTTAACTTGTTGTGCTAAAACTTTAGTACCTAAACCGTCATGAGTACAAGCATCCGTTACAAAAACATCATTTATGATAGATGTATTAATTTTGCCTGATCTATCTTCTCTTAATTTTATTTTTCTTCGGACTGTTGTACCTCCTTTTCCAAGCTCATTTCTTTCTATATATTGATGTGTGATTAAAATTTCATCACCATAATTAATGTTTTTACACTCTACCGAAGCTGTACCGTTTGGGTTTGTTTCTGATATAATACTTAGACCCGAAATAAGTGGCATTTTAGCTAAAATTTTCTTAGCCACTTGCTTTCTATCCTTAATCTTTTTTTCATATATAAAATCAGATTTTGCTTTTACATCTTCCACCCAAGTATCTAATTTTTCTCTTGTATAACTTAAATCTTCTAAATATGACTTTGTAAGATATGTTGGGTTCGGATTTACATGGTCTCTTAATACTTTTTCTAAAACTGTTTGTTCTGTAAAGAGATTTTCTTTTTTACTAAATTCTGTAGTATCCCCTAAAGATTCAAGTACCTGTTTATTCTCTGTAAAATAAGGACTAGCTACTGAACTTGACCCTAAGACTTTACCTGAAGCTGAAACTAACTGATCTAAGAATATACCTTTATAAGGACCCTCAATAATTATAGGTCTAGTTATGTTTTTATTAAATACCTTGATCACTTTAAGTGTGTGGTCACCTAATTGGATAGTCTTAGGGTCATTATTGGCTTTAGTTTCATAAGATTTAAGTTTTCGGTTATAGGAATTAATATATGCTTCGTATTCATTAATACTTTCTTGTAAAGGGATTTCACTTAAAAAATCTATTTTAGAGATTAAAGTACCTTTAGGTGTATATAACTCACCATCCTTACCTAAAGTAAACTTGTCATAGTTTTTATCTATAAGTTCTTTTTTCTTTTTACCTTCATATAATTCTTCTAGTGTAGGATAAATCTTACTAACATTATCTTCTGTGAAATAACCTACAATTTTACCACCTTTTAGAATTTTCAAGTATTCTCCTTCTTGAATAACACTCCAACCTTTTTGCTTTATCTTTTCAAGAGTTTTATTTAAGAGTTTTTCTTTGATAGCATTATTGAAAGAAAGTTGTTGTTCTATAAAGTTATCATTTTCAGACATTTCAGGTATGATCGCATATACAATATTTCCTGTGATATCTGATTTGATTTTCACTGCTTTTACAGGAATGTTAAGTTTCTTAAAGAAATCGATAATGTATAGAGTCAAATCTTCTACAATTTGTTTATATAGATTTGATCTATATACGATAGCTATATTCTGAATACTTTTTAGAGACACTAAATCAATCAAATTAAAAAGATTTTTCATTTTTTTAGTGAGTTCTATAGTATTGGGGTGTGTATTAAAATGTTTTTGTATTTCTCTATTTACACTAATCCATACATTAAAAAATTCTTCTTTAGTAGAAAAAAGAGGTTCTAATTTTAACTCTCTTTCCATCTCTTGTGTTCTTAAATCTACAATAAAATCATAGATATTGAAAAGAGAAGATACTGCAATCCAATTCCCCATATAATTAGCTTTAGCTCTTTGTTTTAAATTTTTCTTAAAAAGATTATTCATTTTAGACTCCTTTATCTTAATAAGAGTCTTGTTTATAAATTACATATTATTAATGGGGGGTTCGCATACGAAAATAAAGGTATCCCTAAGACCTAATGCGGACCCTAACCGTACATTTTACTAATTTCATCCCAAATTTTGTTTAAGATTCCCATATCTAATCCTCTAAAAATAGCATCATTCTGTTTGGGTTTATTTTTATTGGATGCTAATTTTAAACTGTTTGGGGGTAATTTAATATTGTACTCATTCATTACCTTTTTGATTTCTTGCATATCTTCAGTAGTTAAGATGTCTTTGAGTCCTTCTAATATATCTAAAACATCTTTTCTATTTAAAAATTCTAGGATTTCACCATTCTCTTTATTTTTAATAGCAAGGGATAAAGCTTCAGGTATCTTTGTTTTAATTGAATCGGAATCTAGTTCTTTTACATATTTCTCTATGAGACAAGTAAAGCTTTTTTGCTCGCCATATTTTTTGTAATCTACATTAAGAAATTCTTGGACTGGTATACCATCTTTTTGTGCTTTAAGAGTCACATAAGCATCCAATATTCTTCGAGATAAAGAACCTTCAGATAAATCAAATTTTAAATCAACACTATCCCCAAATTCTTTCCATAAATCTTGTCCTAAAAACTTATCTCCTATTTTACAGGCATAAATATCTAAGATATTTGCTTCATAGAAAGTATGTCCCTTTATAGTTATTCTTTTTAAAAGACTTCGTTCATCTAACCATTTAAATAAGGGTACAGCTTTTCGGTCAATATTTTCATAACTATCTGGGTCTTGTGGTTCAGTATTTTCTTCAAAATCACTAGCTGCATCTTCATAATCATTAAAATATTCTGTTTCATTATACCTATTCTTATAGGTATCTCCAAAGAATCTAGCAAGGTGGGGGATTGTAGCATTATAACCTAATTTGGGCCAGACCATATAACCTACATATAAACTATCTGATCTAGCTGCGAGTGTTGTGATGATAGGGAATTTAGCTTCTACTGATGCTTTAACTTGTTGTGTAAAAACCCTAAGACCAAGACCCTCTGGTGCACATAATGGTGCAATAAATATATCGTTATGTATTTCTATAGGTTTTCCATTTTTATATTTAAGAGTTCTTTGTAATTCTACTAAACTTTCATTAGGATAAGGGATGCTTTTCGTGATCCTTGTTGTTATTCTATCTTGTACATCAGTATCCCAAGGTTGGTCCCAATTACGATAAGTCCCTAAATCCAAAGATACATTTTCTACACCTACAATATCTCTAGTAATACTTAAACCAATTATTCGGGATAAGTTTTTAGGGTCTATTTTTGAAGCATATGATTTACCCTTAATCACTTCTCTTATGTTTCCAATCATACCCCTTATAGTACCCTTATCTGCAACATAAGTTGAAAAACTTGTATATAAAGGGTCTCTTCTAGAAACATAATCTTTTAAAATACCACTAACTACAGATTGCTCCATCTTAAAGACATCTTTTACTCTTAATTTTCCAGCTCCTGTAGACTCAAGTACCTGTTTATTTTCCATAAAATAAGGACTAGCTACTGAACTAGAACCCAATACTTTACCTGAAGCTGAAACTAATTGATCTAAGAATATACCTTTATAGGGTCCTTCTATAATCACAGGACGGATAACATTTTTATCTATAGCTTTAACGACTTTGAGGTTATGGTCCCCTAATTGGATAGTCTTAGGGTCATTATTCAATGTAATTTCATAAGGGGATGAAGAAAAGCTAGACTTATGTTGTTCGATAAGAGTATTGTATTTTTTAATTTGTGCCGGCAACTTTGATTCAAGGATAAAATCAATAGTGGTAACTAAATCTCCGTTAGGGGTATAGAGTTTACCTTCTTTTCCTAGAGTAAGTTTATCATAAGCATCGTCAATTAATTGTTTTTTTTGTAAGTGGGTTTCAATATCTGAAATATTAGAAAACAATTTAAAAGTAGTATTAGGGTCAGAAATACTTTTATGGATATATCCTATAACAACACTATTCTCTTTAGTTAAGGTAAATAAATCCTCATCTAATTTCTGTAATTTCACATTTTGTTTTTTTAAAGTTTCTTCATATTTTTGGAAAATTTTATCTTTAATGGCAATGGCTAAACCTATTTGTTCCTCTATAAATTGTTCTGAAGGTGTTAAATCTGTTACAAAAGTAGGTACTAAGATACCTGTACTGTCAGATTTGACTTTTACAATTTTAGTTTTGATATCTAGGGAGTCAAAGAGTTTTTGGAAGAGGTCTTTAAGTTCTTGTACGGCTTTAAGGTATTGGGGTTTTAAATGGATGTTTATCACATCCTTTGTACTCATATTCCCATATTCACTCATTTCTTCAATGAGAGCTTTTATTCTATTTTTAATTCTAGTAATATCTTGGGGTTCTAAGTCTAAGTGTTTTTTTAAGTCTAAAACTATAGTGTCAAAAAGAGAAGGAATATTCTGATACAAATGTATCATACTGCTCTTGTATGCAGTTTCTACTAACACCCTATAAATTTCAAAAAGAATAGGTATAATTTTCTTATTGCCTTTATATTTTTGTTTAGTTTTTAGAAGCAAGCTAGATTTAAAGATCATATTATTTTTCCTTGTTTGGTATTAACTTAAGACAGATTATAAAATAATTATACTAACCGTAGATTTTACTGATTTCATTCCAAATTTTGTTTAAGATACCCATATCTAGTCCTCTAAACATGGGGTCATTTTGCTTAGGTCTATTAGAACCTAGTTTTATATTAGAAAATTTAATCTGATTCTTTTCTGCTATTTCTTTTAAACTTTGTTTAATTTCTGTTGTTAAGATTCCATTGTTCTCAAAATCTAGTAAAAGAGTTTCTATTTTGGGGTGTGATAAAAATTCTAGGATTTCACCATTCTCTTCATTTTTAATGGCAACTAACAAAGTTTCTCTCATGTTCTCAATAGGTTTATCTTTGAGATGCCTGTCTACTAGACAAGAAAGAGTTCTTTGAGTCCCATATCTTTTATAGTCTATGTTAAGAAAGTCTTTTATACTTAAACCTTCTTTTTGTGCTTTTAAAGTTATATATGAATCTAATATTCTTCGAGATAAAGAACCTTCAGATAAATTGAAAGTTAAATCAATACTCTCACCAAATTCTTTCCATAAATCTTGACCTAGAAAAGTATCTCCTATTTTACAAGCATAAATATCTAATAGGTTTGCTCCATAATAAAATTTTCCTTCTACATCAACAGTTTTTAAAAGATTTCGTTCTTCAAGCCAAGTAATTAAAGGTATTGCTTTTGGGTGTATGTTATCATATTTTGATTTTTTTCGTAGGGGTTCTTTCTTTTCTTTTGGTGAGTAAGACTCGCTTTCTCTTAATTTATATGGTACAGAAAAGTATTTTGTAAGGTCTTCTATTTCACCATCATAACCTAATTTGGGCCAGACATGATAACCTACAAATAAATCAGACCTAGCTGCAAGTGTTGTAATTTTACGAAAATCTGATTCAACAGCAGTTTTAACTTGTTGTGTAAAGACTCTAACACCTAAACCATCAGGAATACAAGAATTGGCAATAAACAAATCATTATGTACTTCATATGGAGAGCCATCTCTAAAAATCAAAGTTCTATTTAATTCGATGTTTGGATTTATGTTGCTTGTTTCTATCTTTATGTTTTCTTCAAAAATATCTTTTCTAGTAATAGGACTTCTTTTTGAATTACTAAAGATTTTCATTTTTATTTCTTGGGGTCCTTTAAAATCACCTATTATGTTAAGACCAAATAATTGACTTAGTCTACGAATCCCAATTTTAGCATTTTTTAAGGTTCTTGTTTGGTCACTTATATTTACAAGTGTTTCTTCTAAAGTAGTGTGATAATCTATTCCGAATATCTGAGATTTACCAACAAGTTCTCCTACTTTATTTGTAGGTATGTAATCTTTTATATATTCACTTACAATAGAATGTTTCATCTTAAAAATATCATTAACTTTTAATTTACTCGTATCCCCAATCATTTCTATTTGTTGTCTGTTCTCTATAAAGTAAGGACTAGCTACTGAACTTGACCCTAAAATTTTACCTGTGGATGAAACCATTTGATCTAAGAAAACACCTTCATAGTTTCCTTCTATAATTAGAGATCGGATGATGTTCTTATGAATAACATTCACAACTTTAAGAGTATGTTCACCTAGAACAATGTTCTTAGGTTTATTAGATAGCTTAGTTTGATAAGAAGGTAATTTTTGATTGTACTCTTCAATCTTTCTATTATACTTTGAGATTTCATCTTCTATATCATCATATGGTACTGTTTCTATTTTTGTAATCAAGTCTCCATCTTCTGTAAATAATTCACCGTCATCTCCTAATTCAAGTTTATCATAATGATTATCAATCACTTCTTTTCTATTTAAAGCTTCATTAAGATTATCAAGACTTTTAAAAATCATTTCAGGCAGTAGCTTATTTATATATCCTTCTACCTTACCATTCTTTCTTAGTTCAAATGTTTTATCACTTTTAGGGAGGAGTTCAATATCTTCATTTTCTAAGTTAGTTCTAATTCTTTTAAAAACTCTTTCTGCTAACAGTTGGTTTAATGTTATTTGTTCTTCTATAAATTGTTCTGAAGGTGTTAAATCTGTAATAAAAGTAGGAACTAGGATACCTGTAATATCAGATTTGACTTTTACAGTTTTAGTTTTGATTCCTATCTCATTAAAAAATATTCCCATAAATTCAACAAGGTTCTTTACTAAAGAAACATATACTATTGTTCTATGTAATTTCAGAATACTGAGAATATCCTCAAAATCTGATATTCCTTTCATATATTCTTCTATCTCTTTTATTTGGTTCTTTATTTTTCTAATCAGTGCGACATCTATTTCTATGTGATTTTTAAAGTCAAGAATAACAAGATCAAAATAAGATGATGGATCAATATCCCCCATAGGTAAGGTTTCCACTAGAATACTATAGACACTAAAAAGAATATCTATGGTTTTCTTTTTTCCTTTGTATTTTTGTTTAGATTTTAAAATCAAACTTGCTTTGAAAATACTCATTATAAAACTCCTTGTACTAATAGAGGAGTCTTTTATTAAATATAAATTAACCGTAGATTTTACTAATTTCATCCCAAATTTTGTTTAAGATACCCATATCCAAACCTCTAAAAACAGCATCATTTTGTTTAGTCTTCTCGTTTTTATTAGATGCTAGTTTTAATGTGTTTGATGGTAATTTGATATTGTATTCATTAATTATGCTTTTCAGTTCCATGATGTCGCTATCTTTTAAGACATCTCTATTATATAACTCCTCTAAGATCTCTATAATATCTGTCTTATTTAAAAAATCTAAGAGTTCGCCATTTTCTTTATTTTTAATAGCAAACCTTAAAGCTTCCGGTATCTTATTGCCAATAATAGCTGCACTGTAATCGTATGGGTCTTTCATATACTTATCCACAAGACAAGTAAAGCTTTTAATATTAGAATACTTCTCGTAATCCACATTAAGAAATTCTTCTACTGGTATTCCATCTTTCTGTGCTTTAAGTGTTACATATGAATCTAATATTCTTCTAGATAAAGAACCTTCAGATAAATCAAATTCTAAATCAACACCATCCCCAAATTCTTTCCATAAATCTTGTCCTAAAAACTTATCTCCTATTTTACAAGCATAAATATCTAAGATATTTGCTTCATAGAAAGTATGTCCCTTTATAGTTATTCTCTTTAAAAGGTTTCGCTCATCTAACCATTTAAATAAGGGTACAGCTTTTCGGTGAATATTTTCATAACTATCTGGGTCTTGTGGTTCAGTATTTTCTTCAAAATCACTAGCTGCATCATTATAATCCCTATAATATTTTGTGTTTCCATCTCTATTCTTATATGTATCTCCAAAGAATCTAGCAAGGTGTGGTATAACACCGTTATAACCTAATTTGGGCCAAACATAATAACCTACAAAAAAATTTTCTGATCTAGCTGCTTCTGTTGTGATGATAGAGAATTTAGATTCAACAGCTGCTTTAACTTGTTGTGAAAAGACTCTAAGACCAAGACCATCGGGTGCACAGGAAGGTGCAATAAATAGATCATTAGATATCTCATGAGGTTTACCGTCTTTAAAAAAAAGAGTTCTATCTAATTCGATCAAGTTTTCTCTCACACCAGGAGCTCTTGCTTTTCTGATACTTGTTTTTATACCCTCTCGACCCCTCTCTGTAGAAGTTACATTACTTACAGTTACAAATTCCGTATTACCTCCAAGATCTTTAATAATACTTAAACCAACCATTTTACATAAGTTACGGGGGATAATTTTTGAAGTATAGCTTCTACCCATAATTGCTTTTTTTAGGTTTTTCATTGTTGTCCAAGTTCTATTACCAAGACCCTCAAGATAAACAAGGACACTTGTTTCTAACGGATCTTTTTTAGGTACATAATCTTTTAATAGACTACTAACTACAGATTGCTCCATCTTAAAAACATCTTTTACTCTTAATTTTCCAACCCCTGTAGATTCAAGTATCTGTTTATTTTCCATAAAGTAAGGACTAGCTACAGAACTAGAACCCAATACTTTACCTGAAGCTGAAACTAACTGATCTAGGAAGATACCTTTATAGGGTCCTTCTATAATTACGGGACGGATAACATTTTTATCTATAGCTTTAACGACTTTGAGGTTATGGTCACCTAATTGGATAGTCTTAGGGTCATTATTCAATGTAATTTCATAAGGGGATGGGAAAAAGCTAGATTTATGTTGTTCGATAAGAGTATTGTATTTTTTAATTTGTGCGGGTAACATTGATTCAGGAATAAAATCAATAGTGGTAACTAAATCTCCGTTAGGAGTATAGAGTTTACCTTCTTTTCCTAGAGTAAGTTTATCATAAACATTATCTATTAATTGTTTTTTTTGTAGTTGAGTTTCAATATCTGAAATATTAGAAAACAATTTAAAAGTAGTATTAGGGTCAGAAATACTTTTATGGATATATCCTATAACATTATTATCTTTAGTTAAGGCAAATAAATCCGAATCTTCCTCTGACTCTTTTAATTTCACCTTTTGTTTTTTTAAAGTTTCTTCATATTTTTGGAAAATCTTATCTTTAATGGCAGAGGCTAGACTGATTTGTTCTTCTATAAATTGTTCTGAAGGTGTTAAATCTGTTACAAAAGTAGGAACCAGGATACCTGTACTGTCGGATAAGACCTTTACAATTTTAGTATTAATGTCTAGGGAGTCAAAGAGTTTCTGTAAGAGGTCTTTAAGTTCTTGTACCGCTTTAATGTATTGGGGTTTTAAATGGATGTTTATCACATCCTTTTTACCCATAACTCCGTATTCGGGTTCATTCGCATTCATTTCTTCAATGAGAGCTTCTATTCTAGTTTTAATTCTAGTAATATCTTGGGGTTCTAAGTCTAGGTGTTTTCTTAAATCTAAAACTATAGTGTCAAAATGAGAAGGAATATCCTGATAAAAATGTATCAGACTGCTCTTATATGCAGTTTCTACTAACACCCTATAAATTTCAAAAAGAATAGGTATAGTTTTCTTGTTGCCTTTATATTTTTGTTTAGTTTTTAGAAGTAAGCTAGGTTTAAAGATAGAGGTTTTCATTATGGTTTCCTTTATGTTTTATTAAGATATGGTGATATATAAATTAATTAATAAAACCTTTTTCGTAGAGTTTGTTGATACCTTCCCATACGGAGTCTAATATTTTTAAATCGGAAGAAGTAATGTCTTTTATGACAGCATCTTCTTTATCTTCTGAACTAGCATTTCTAAATTGTTGTGCAAAATTCGGTGTGAAGAAAGTAAAATTAGATTGTTTAGAGTAAGAAATGATTTGTTCAATCAAATCTCTAGGGAACATTTTTGTAAAGGATAAGTTTTGTGTAAGAAGTAAAACAACAACACTTAATAAGTCTTTTCTGTCCAATCGAATGGCTTTAATAAGAGCTTTAAAGAAATTCTTTTTTAAAGTAGGTTCTTCAAATACTTTTGTTAAGGTTTCTAAATCAAGTTTCTTTAATTCTTCAATATTATAGAACAAATCATTATATGAAGAGTAGTCTATTTGTAAGAACTCTTCTTCTGACATACCTTCTTCTTCAGCTTTTTTCTTTAAATATTCATTTAAGATTCTCATGGATAAAGAGTTTGAGGATAAGTCGAAAACAGCATCCCCCAAAGAGTATCCATATTTTTTCCAAAGTTCCTGACCTATAAAACCACCATCTTTGACTCTGCAAGCATACAAATCTTGTATAGATAAGTAATCGAGGTCTAAGTCTGAGATGTAATTATTAAGCCATCTTTTAACACGATCTCCTTTGATTTTATCTTCTTGAGAGAAAGTACTATATAAGACATTAAAGTCAATAACATCCAAGTAACCTAATTTGGGCCAGACATAATAACCCACCATAGTTCCAGTTCTAGCTGCTAAAGTATTAATAGCTAAAAAACCTTCTTGGGAAGCTGTTTTTACTTGTTGGATAAATACACGAGACCCTAATCCAGGTTTAACCCCATCTTCTATATAAAATAATTCGTTATCTATATAATCAGGTTTTCCTTCTCTGTAATAAATATTTCTTTCTATGGTCACAACTTCATTTTTTATGCTAGAACCAATTCGTAGTCTTTCATTACCTTCGTCATCAGGTTCTATTTTAGCGGGGAAGATTTTCATTTCTGTTTTTTCATTAAACATCCAATTTACAAAATTAGATCCAACTAAATTTCTAAAGCTGTCTTTAATCATAGGATACTTGCTCTGATATGGATATAGAGCCATATCTGTATATTCTTCTACATCTTTTAATTTAGTAGTTATAGGTGATTCCATTTCTACTAATATTTCTTTAGAATCGGAAAGCATATCTCTAAAATTAGAATCTTTACTTCTTTCTATAAGTTTTTTAGTTTGATATAATTCGTAAGAAACTTCAGCATCAGAACCTAAAACTTTGCCTGTAGAAGAAATCATCTCATCTAAGAACAAACCTTTAAAAGGACCTTCAATAATTACAGGTCTTACAATATCATTATAGAATACATTCTTAAATTGTATTTCTTGTTCAAGTAATGTGATCTTCTTAATGGGATTGATTAAAGGTTCTTCATAACTATGTAATTCTCTATTGTACTTTTTCAATTCTCTTTCATATTCAAAGAGTTTATATTCTAACTTACTTGGTTCTATATAGTCTATTTGTTTAATAACTTGACCGTCTCTAGATATAAGCTTGCCATTATTATATTTTAGGTTAGGATAATTATTAGCTATCAGGTAATCTTTCTCTTCAAACTTTTTTAGTTCTTCATAAGTCTTAAATTCTTTTTCTAAGTCATTTAAAGGTACAAAAGCAACAGTACGGTCATTTTGTTTAAGTACTAAATACTCTTCATTTTCTTCAACATCATAACCTTCTTCTTTTTTTTGTTGTATGTAGTTAGACAATATCTTATTAGCAATGTTTTGTACTTTATAATTAAAATTTTGTATGTCCGATTCAGAAGAACTTAATTGTAGGGCAAAGGTATTGATTTTAAGACCTAATTCATTAGTAGTACCTTTAACAAGGTACTTTACATTAGCTAAACTAAAGATGTTGAGAATCATTTCTTCAAGAATCTGATTAATCTTTTTAAAGATAGTAGTATTAGAGAAGAAAGACAATTTAGCTAAATCGATAGGTTCGTCTTTAGATGCAGACAAAACTTTAGAAAAGAATTTTGTTAGAAAATTTAAATTTGTTTTTGATGTTAATTGATACTTAGTATAAGTCAATAAAGAGTATTTAAAACTTTGTATGTCCCAAGCACCAAAATTTTGTAAGGTATCTTTAACAGAAGGGAAATTGATTTTTTCATAATAATAGAAAACATCAGATAACGATGTTACTTCTGTACGAGAGATGTTTTTTCGTATGAGATTGTATTTTACTTTTTGTTTAAGATTGTTTTTAATCATGTCTGCACTCCATCTAATAAAGAGAAGTACTATATAAATAACTTATATGTTATGTGATTCGTATAGCTTGTTTATATCTGACCATATACTATTTAGTATTTTCATATCAGATTCTCCCAAATCTCTTAAGATACCATCTACAAGATTTTCTTCTTTAGCTATCTTGTTAATATTGAAAAGTTTTTTTCGTTGGGAATGAATATTTAAAGTTTGGTATTGCTTTAAATATTTCTCTTTATAGAAATTAAACATGACATCAAGAACAGCAGGTAAAACACCAACGAGGGTCAATACTTTTTCAAATCTTTCTAGATTTGAAGAATCGGAAAATATCTGATAAATTTCTCCATTAGGGTCATTAAGACTAATGATCTTTAAAATACTCTTTGAAAGTTGTTGTTTGTTTTTAGTTGGGTTTTTAGTCGAAGATCCACTACTTAAAAATCGTTCTATATTGATATTTAATTTATTATTATGGAAAGGATTGTCAAAGATTGCGTAGTCTATTTGTAAGAACTCCTCTTCTGACATACCTTCTTCTTCAGCTTTTTTCTTTAAGTATTCATTTAAGATTCTCATAGATAAAGAACCTGTTGTTAAATCAAAATTTAAACTTACTGTATTACCATAAATATACCAAAAGTCTTGACCTGCAAAACTATCACCTACTTTACAAGCATACAAATCAAGAATATCTACTTTTTCTCCATCATAAGTTTTACTATTCTTTTTTAACCATTCTGTAATAGCTTTGGGTGTATTATAAGGGAGGTCTATTTTACCGTTATAACCCATTTTGGGCCAGATATAATAACCTACATACTTATCACCTTTAGCTGCTGATGTTTTTATTTGTTTAAATTCTAAGTTACTAGCACTCTTTACTTGTTGAGCAAAGACTCTTATGCCTAAACCTTTAGGTCTTCCCTCAGGAACTACAAATTGATGGTTACTAATTGTATTTGGTTTTCCGTTGATATAATCAATCTCTCTATTTAAGATAATACCGTTTATCTCAGAAATAATTGTTATCGCTTTATCGTTGGCTTTTGTTTCACCATTTATATACATAGTAACTTTACTACGATCTATATTCTTTGCTATATCAAAACCCGAAATCTTTCTTAAAGCATCTTTTTCTTTCTGTTTGGTGTTGCCTAAGTACATATCTATGTGATGATCCATATTTTCAATTTGTTTATCTCTAGGAGGTGCTTTAACATCTATCAAACTATTAGATACTAATTCTTGAGATGTACTAAGAATATCTTCTTCTGTATCATATTTTGTTTTCTGTTCTCTTATGTCTACAATTTCATAGGGTGCTATATCAGTAGACCCCAATACCTTACCTGTAGAAGAAACCATTTCATCTAAGAACAAACCTTTAAAAGGACCTTCGACAATAACAGGTCTTATTGTCTTTTCAAAGAAGATGTTTTGTGTGACTAGATTATATTGAGCAATTTGTATTTCTTTAGGTTTGTTTGTTAAAGGTGTTTCATAAGATTGGAGTTTAGAATTGTACTCTTGGATTTTAAGATTAAAATTTTCAATTTCGTTAGCTACGAGATGTGGTTCTACAGAATCTACTTTCTTTATTTTTTTTGTACCCTGATATAAATATCCATTTTGATATGTGAGTTTATCATACTTATTTTCTATAACACTTAATTTATCTATATAGTCATATAAAGCATCTAAGTCATCAAACATCTTGTTCAGATCAGAAACGAGATAGTATCCAATTAAAGAATCTTCTTCGTCATAAACTTCTACATAACTATAACTAGCATATTCTTTTATGTTAGTAGAGTACCCCAACTTTTCTTGGTCTTTAATGAAGGTAGAGAGTATCTTATTTTTTATATTTTTGAGAGATTTTACAATTTCTTGAGTAGCTTCGGAAATTTCTGTATAGAAAACAAATACTCTATTTCCAACATCATTAGAAATTTGTTTCATTTTAGCATTAATATTACATTTAGATAATACTTGGGTAATAGAGTTCTTTAAAAGTTCTAAAGTTCTTTTAATAATTTGGTTACGAGCTACTTGTGGTGATGTTAAAGAAAGTTTCATCAATTTAGGCAGGTATACATTTAATGGGATGGCTTCTTTTATATCTAATTTAGTAAGAAGTCTTTTAGTATATCCCCATTGTGTTTTATCCCAAACAGATAATAAATCCTCAGGAATGGGATTAGGGATAGTAGTGAGGATTTCATAATAAACAAAGATATTCAATAACTGTTCTATCTCAAAAAGTTGATATTTATTTTTAGCTAGAGAGATAGCTATTTTGTTTAATATATAGTTCTTAAATAAGGGATTTGGTTTTTTAGTATAATTGATTTTCATAAGTCTTACCTTTCAATAAGACTTAAGATATAAATTATCTAACAAGACCTTTTTCAAACAAGATATTAATTTCTGACCAAACTTCATCAAGTATTAAAGATGTACTAATATCCATATCATTAGCAATCGCTTCTACAGATTTAGGAGATGCTTTCTTAATAGGAGGTGCTAGTAATTCTCTATATAATGCTGGAGTACCTGCATTATGTTGTTTGGCAAAAGAAATAAGAGTATGGTAGAAAGATTGTGGCATATTAAATTGTTTAAACTTATTCATAATTTCAGGGTACTTGAAGATGTAATCTAAAAACTTAGGTCTTTTAAGTAAGTATCTTTTTTCAGTTAAGTCATCTACTACAGTATGTGGTTTAAAATTAGCGATAGCAAGATTAAGACCTTTTATGAGTCGTTCTCTAATTTCATAAATAGCATTCGGTGTTAAACGAGCTGGTGCTTTACGGAAAGGATTTGGGTCTCCAGGTACCTTATATTCTAAATTATGTAAATAGTATAATTCTTTAGAAAATCCTTCATCTGTGTTGTAGATGTTATTATATTTAGAGTAGTCAATTTGTAAAAATTCTTCTTCAGGAACACCTTCTTCTGCGGATTTCTTTTCTAAATATGAGTTTAAAATTCTCATAGATAAAGAACTTTGTTTAAGATTAAACTTCAATTCAATAGAATATCCAAATTGTTTCCAAAGTTCTTGCCCTACAAAATGTCCGTTTACTTTACAAGCATATAAGTCAAGGATATTGATAGAGTACTTATGGTCTTCAATTTTTTGACCTAGTGTCTTGTCAAACCATTCTTTAACTTGTTGGAGTTTATCTAAGTATTTACGGTCTCTTAAATTTTTAATTTTACTGATAAAGTCTGTATCATAATTATCGGTGGATAGTTCTTCGCCTTGTTCTGTGATTTTACCATCATAACCGAATTTGGGCCAGACATAATACCCAACCATATCTTCATTTCTACCTGCATATGTTTCTATTGTTTTAAATTTAGCCTGTGATGCTCCTTTTACTTGTTGTAAAAAGACTCTAGTACCCAAACCACTTTTAATACCTGTAGAAGTAATAAAGAGTTCATTCTTGATACGATCTGGTTTCCCATTTTTAAAAATTACACTTCTCATAAGAGAACGAATAGGTGCTTGGTCAAATGGTGTTAATGTTTTTATATTGTGTTCAAATTTAATTTCATTAGGTTCATCTGGTTTTACTTTTCTAAATACACTTTCAACTCTTGTGGTTGCAGAATTTTCCGCAACCTTATAAGCCATATCTCTACCTAAAATATTATTGATTTGTGATTTTGTCAAAGGTTCAGAAGGTAACTCTTTCTTAATTTCATTCTGTATGTTCGCTAACTCTTTACTATATATTGTATATGGTGAATAGGCTAGATTAGACTCTGGTGCATCTTTTAATACATTCAATACTGGAGATTCAGTTTCTAAAAGAACTTCTTTTGTTTGTACTTCTTTTACTTGTGAAATAATATCTTTTGTACTCATCAAAATAGGAGATGCTTCAGCATTAGACCCTAAAACCTTACCTGTAGATGAAACCATTTCATCTAAGAACAAACCTTTAAAAGGACCTTCAATAATTATAGGTCTTATAATACCTGCAGAGATAACATTCTGTATAGTAACGGAATATGAACCCACTTGTACTTGTTTAGCTTCATTCTTTAAAGGTGTTTCATAAGCTTTTAAATCTTTGTTATGTGCATTAATTTGACTTTGTAGTTTACCTAAAGCTTCTGATAAATCAAAATCATTTAAGTATTCAACTTCACCCATCACTTTATTACCTAAAAATAACTTACCTTCACTATATGATAATTTATCATATACTTCTTCTGCTTTATCTATTTTTGCTTTTGCTGTTTCCATTTCAGCAATAGAATCATAAGCAACACCTAAATTATTAAGTAAGAAAAATTGTGATCCAGATTCAAGATAAGTGTATCCGTTAGGATGTTCTTTTCTCACTACTGTCTTTTTTCCTATTTTTCTTTCTTCCAAGAACTTAGCATTCATTAATGCTTTTGTCTTTTGTATATAAGAATGTAAATGACTTTCTTCTGCTAATGAGAAGAAAGCATACGGAATACCATTCTCATTTTTTAAATTTTTAGTTTCAATCCCTATATTTAAAGATTGAGCTATAGCTACTATTATCTCTTTAAATAATAGAATCGCTTTTTTGTTTAAAGGACTCCTTGAAATAGCTGTAAATTTTATAGAACCAGAGTACACAGGTTTAAATTGACCCACACCAATCTTCAAGAAAGAAGATAATAGTCTGTCAATGCTAGTTAAAACATCTGTTTCAATATTAAAATTATAAAGTTTTAAGAAAGCTAATGTCTTATCCCATGTTTCAATAGTCCAAATTTCGGAATCCCATTCTTTTTTAATCTCAGGTAAAGTAATGAGAATGTCATAATAAACAAACACATTCAAAACAAGAACAATTTCATTGGGTGCTAATCCTTTTTTAGAAAGAGCTTTTACAAATTGTCTTAAAAAATTAGGTTTTGAGTACTTATTTAAAGTACTAATATAAACATTATATGAGGTCATCTTTTCGTCTCCTTTACAAAAGGAGACTTTATAAAGTATATAAAAAAATTAAATATCTTTGAAAAGATCGTCTAAATCTAAGTCTTGTACCTTATGTGGTTGCTTGATAGCTTCTTCAATAGGTGCATTAAAGAAATTATCAATATCATTCACATCGTTTGTAGATGCAGGTAAAGGTTTAGGTTCTGGTACAGGTAAAGAATCATTAGAAACTACCATAGGTGGTGTTTCATATCTGTCATTAAATTCTTGGAGAATTTTAATATCAGACTTACCCCATCTTTGACCCAAACCAATTTGTTCTTGGCAAAGTTTAAGCTGATCTTTTAAACGATTTTGAATATCTTTCAAATCAGCTCTTTTTGCTTTAACAACCTTATCAATAGCTTCAAGGTCTTGGATAGTGATGTCAAGAGAATTGATAGCTTTAGTTTTATCTACAAGTCTTTGTTCTGCAAGAACTTCTCTTTCAGGTTGAGAACGACCTGATCTTACATAAGGGTCTTCAGACATAAGACGAGTTTTCTCAATAGAGAAATCAGTTTTAGCGAGGAGTAAATCTCTTTTAAACTTTTGTAAATTATGTGAGATTTCGAGGAAAAGGTTTTCGGTACGAGAAAGGTGTTTTCTGACTTCAGCAACCTTAGAGTTAAGACGGTCAGGACCAAAAGCGAGTGGGTCTGTATCTAAGTTAATGTCCATACTTTGAAGGTCTTTAAAGATGTTGTCGATCCATGATTGTTCAATCATATTGATTATCCTTTAGTGAATAGTTTTGAATAATTGCTTTTGATATACTTTTGAGCTTCTTCAAATTGCATTTGGCTAATTAAACCACCTGCTAGTGCTTGTTCATAAGCGAGAATATTTACTTCTCTACCTAACAAATGTGTAGCTAGTGCAATATCTTCCATAGGGAGTTTATTATCACTATCTTCACTATCTCCATAGTTAGCTGATAAAGAAACGAATACTTGGTCGCCAGTCTTTGATTTTACAATACGAGAGATTGTAATTTGATTTACATTTATATTACCTTTTAATTTGGTAATCTTGGTTTTCAATTCTGCAATCTGATCTTCTGTCATTTTGCTCATATCCTTTTGAGAGTTAGTATGTTAGTATCAATTACATATTATATTAAAGGAGGGATATGAGTTTATCTTTAATTCTAGAAAGTTTATTCTTAGATTTAGTAGTGTTGTGAATAGAAAGGTCTAAACAAGTTTTATCCCCAACAAGAATACATTTTACCTTTGCTCTAGTAATAGCTGTATATACAAGATTCTTCTGTAAAAGACTTAAACCAAAATCTCTAACAAGTGGCATAATCACAACAGGATATTCTTGCCCTTGTGATTTATGTACTGTAATAGCATATGCTAATCTAATTAAAGACGATACTTTAGCTTTAGGTATATCCGTAATAGAATTATTTGTCTTAAGCATAATACTAATATCATCTTTATTGATTGCTCTTACATATCCTAAATCACCATTAAACACTTCTAATTTATAATCATTCTGTGTGATCATAACTTTATCCCCTACACGAATTTCATCATTTCCTATTTTAAAGGACTGTAAAGATGTCGTGGGGTTTAATCTTGCTCTCAAGTTTTTATTTAGATTAGTTACACCACAATCACCATGATGACTAGGTGAAATAACTTGGTAATCGATACCTTGATTTTGTAAATCTATACAAGTATCCATAATGGTACTAATAATATTAATATTATTATTGGACTCTATAAATACAAAGTCATCATTAAAATTAGGGACTTTATTATTAAAGATAGCATGAGCAGCTTCTACTACACCATTTCCCTTATCTTGTCTAAAGATTTGAGTAAGGTGGGTAGATGGTATCTTACCACATTCAATCATGTCTTTAAATGTAAAACCTGCACCGATAGGTGGGAGTTGTGCTATATCACCTACAAAGATAATACGACATTGTAGTGTGAGTGATCTAACTATTCTCCATGCTAGATGTAAATCTACCATAGAAGATTCATCTATAATAATAACAGTCTCAGGTCTAGGGTTATTTGGATGATAAGTCCAATGTTCTCTTGAAGGATCAGATGCTTGATTTAAAGCCATTTCATCAAATTCTTCTATACGAGTAACACCTTCATAATTAGAAAATACTGATTTATCTGATTCAGAAGGAACACCTGCACCGAATGCTCTATGGATAGTTTGAGCTTCTTGGATTTGAACTACAGATGAAAGTCTTTTAGCTGCAATACCTGTAGGAGCGACTAATAAAACTTGTTCCCCTTGTTGCTTTAGGATTTTACATAAAGTAGCAAGGATTGTAGTTTTACCTGTACCCGGAAGACCTGAGATAATAGAAATAGGTTCAGATAAACCTATTTGGATAGCTTCAATTTGATCATTAGTAAGTGGGTATTTAGCATTAGCTAAGATAACCGCTTTTTCTACACGACTACAAATTCTTCTTTGTTTATGGGAAAGGAGTTCCACAAATTCATTTTCCATTCTATTATTGAATGGGAGATAGATAGCATTATTATTATCATTAGTCTTTTCTACAATGACTTTAGATTCTTTGATCATATCTTTAATAATAGTGGCAATCTTAGTAGGGTTATTCTCATTGGTTAATAGATACACATCTCTAAAGAGAGTGGTTGAGTCTGTATAACAGTTGCCATCATTAAAAGCATTAGCTGTAGATTCATATACAGATGCTTCTATACGAGAATCACATCTAGAATCAAAAGAAGGATTTAAAGCTAAAGCGATTTTATCTGCTACTTTAAAGGGTAACCCTTTATGGACGAGGGACCAAGGATTTTCAGCAAAGAAATCTGGATCTCTTTGGACTGAATCCCAAATAGCAGAGATGAGTTTTTGTGGTACACCTGCTTCAGCGATATGGGATAAGACTTCGATAGATTTAGTAACAGCAGGAGTTTTTTGTTGATAAAAGTTATAAGCATCACCTTTAAGGAGATTCGGGTTAATTGGAGATTTGGTTACTTCAATGGTTTTAGGGTCAATTCTTTTACCTTCAAAAGTAATAATAGTACCTCTACTTGTAGGTCCTGGTATTTTACCTTTAATCACTAAAGTTTCTTGGTTTGTTTCAGAAACAATTAAACCCCTCAATATATAATAAGGGGGGTTAGCAAATATCTGTCCGTAGATTTCGGCTACATAATAAGTCATATTTTTTACCCACAATAAAGAGAAAACATGACTAATATTATATTATAATTAAGGTATAGGATACAATATATTATAGTAATTTACTACACATCCATTTAAATTTTTAGGGATCATAAGACCGTCTTTTTCAAATCTTTGGGCGACTAACTTATGTATCTTCTCAATATCTTCCATAGAGATATTTTTATCTGTCATGCTGTTAATAAATGCCTGAGAGCCTAGAAAAGAAGCTTGTTCAAGTAATTCTTCTTTAGGTATATTTACAACATATTTAGTCCATTCTAGTAAGTTCATTTATTTTACCTTCTTCTTTAACATAGGGTCATTTTCTAAAATTTCTTCTTTGAGAGTTTTACTCTCAATATCTAAACCAATACTTTTCCATTCTTCTTCTAAAAGAGGGTCATTCGCTAGTTCTGAAAGAAAATCTGTATTATCGGAAGATAACTCATTAGAGATTTTGATTTTACCTTTCGTAATATCTGTGAAGATACTATGTAATAAAGGATCACTACTAGGGTTCTTTTTTTCTTCTTTGTAGAGTTTTTGATAAATCCCTTTTAATACGATTTCAGGTATTACTTGTACTATCTCTTTTTTTATGGGGGTATCTTCTGATTTCAAAATCAACAATAAGAATGTTTTTAAGTTATTAGAGTATGGGTAATCACTTGTTTCTCGGATAAGACTCTTAATCAAGTTATTTGTATATAATTTAAGAGTCTCTTTAATGTTATTAATACTAACTCCTACAAATTTTCCTGTTTTCATGATTTCATTCCAACAGCTTAAAGAATTAACATTGAAAGGTGGAGATGGCACATCAAAATAATCTTCTTCTGAAACACCTTCTTCTTGGCATTTCTTTTTAAAGTATCGATTGATAACTCTAAAAGAAATGGATTTGGGGTCAGTACTTAATTCTAAGTATAGTTGAGCACCATTTACTTTCCACCATTCTTGCCCCATTAGTTTACCACCTATAACACAAGCATATACATCTGATAATTGTAAGATGTTTTTACTAACACTAAAATTAGTGTGTTTTAACAACCACTCTTTAACAGGACTCCATTTAGGTGTCTCTAGGGAAAAAAGTATCTTTTCTCTTTGACCTTGTCTTAGACCTTTATTCGTTAAGATATTTGTATCATAACCTAATTTACCCCATACATAATATCCTATAAGACTTTCAGGTTTAGATTTACCTTTAGAGTCAAAACTTTCAGGTCCACCTGCACCAAATGTAGTGATTGCAGGGATGTTATGTTTTAAAGCTAATTTATATTGGCTAAATATAGCTTTTGTTGCAATACCATTAGGAGTACAAGGAGCTGTAGTAAATAAATCATTTTCGACACTTATTATTTTACCTCTCTTAACTTTAACTGTTCGGATAACAGCATTAAGAGTCTGTTTATTATAGTACCCCAACATAGGGTGCTTCTGAGTAATAGTGATTTCAGTAATATTGCCTTTTTTTTCTGTTATTACAGAACTGTCACTAGCGACAGGTTTAGTTATAGGATTATAAAATAAACTAAGACCTGTAACATCTATTATATCTGTATGTGGTACATTTAAAGGTTCACTTATAGTTTTAACTTTAGCTATTAAATGTGAATTGTTTTCTTCTAGTTTAGTATATCGACTAGAATCTAAATTAGCTAAATAAACTAGTGGACTCTTTTTCCCTAATAAGATTTTGTTTTGTATATGGGAATAGATAGATGGGTGTGCAGATACAGTTGCTTCTAACAAATCTTTATTAATAGATAAAGCTTCTTGGTTAGAATTGATAAAGACATATTTAGGTCTTTCTTTTACAAAAGCATTTTTAATTTCTTTTACTTGACTTGCAGATAACATAGAAAATACTTTATCTAAAGTAGGATTTGAAGATACAGCATCTACATAAATATTATCTTTTACTAATTTATCTCTCTCTTCTAATACTTTGACAGAATAAAAACCACGATCTAGGTGAATACCATATTCATATTCTCCAATTTCTAAGTCTTTAATTTGATAATGACTTCCACTAACAGATTTAAAATCTACTTTGTGTCTTAATTCTTTAATGGGTTTATTGATTAAACTCTGCCCATTTTTGAAAAATTGATAGTTCTCTTTACTTAAGAAAAGATGTACCCCTGGTGTTTTACTAGATATTTCTCTAGCCATCTCTTCACCTACTTCAGGGTCTTCAGAAAAGAAGATAACATTTTTATTATTACCTATTTTATTGATAGCTATTTCTAGTGCTTTGGTTACTTTCTTGTTTGTTACTTTAATATCCCCATGCCCCATAGCAACTAATGCTTTCTTTGGGTTATTGAGTAATAAATGTAACATCTCTATTTTTTCATTGAAAACTTCAGGTCTTAAATCATTTGTACTTATTAGAAAATTTAATTTCTTAGATATGGTCGTATACAAAGTTTCTATACTAGGGTCTAGTGATGTAATCTCTATTAAATTTTCTTTAGGTTTTTCTATACCTAAGACATTTTCAAAAGTTAAATCTTTAGGGTCGCAAATTAAAGTATGGGTCCGCATCCACTCTAAAAATTCTTCTTTTTTCTCTTTTTTGAGACCAATATAACTTGAAGATACTGTATGGCTATATATAGAACACCATTGATTTTTTTCTTCTTCTGTAAATTCTTGATTATTGATAAGGGAGTTTACTTCATAAAGCTTTTCTATTCTTTGGGCGATAAAAACACTTGTGAGAAAATACTTACTTGGATGATTTATCTCAGGATAAACATCATTGAAAAACAATTTTGAGTATTTAGAGAGTTTAGCTTTTTTCAAGTCTTCAGGTACAATTTCCACTATATTTGTAGGCAAGATACTTAAAGAGTTATTGACCTCTTTATATAAATTACCTTTCTCTTTACTGATAAGCAGATAATTTTCTTTGGGGTTCTTTAAAGCTAAACCTAAAAGAAGTTTATGTGTTTGTTTATTTATACCTATAATGCCTCTTGGGTTTTTTTCAATCCAACTTAAAACTGTTTTTTCATTTAAACTAAGGTCTAAAGTATTTGGTTTAAAACCACCTATTTTATCTATACTGTAATCTCTAAAACTGTCTAATGCTTTAAGGTACTTTTCTTTATCTTCAAGTTCAATAAATTTAAGTAAGTAGTTCTTAGCTTTTTTATCCAAAATTACCGATCCTAAATTTTCTCTTAATAAAAAATATTGATCAGGTAATATCTCGAAAGATCGCTTATCTATTCTTTTAGCTATTTTAGATGCGAACTCCATTTCTTTAGTTGCTCTTAAAGGTAAATGTAAGACAAGACTGTTCTCATTTAAAGTAATAAATGGTTCTTCTAATAAGACATTATTTGTGTTGGATATACTTTCTACTGTGGCATCTTTTTGTACATAATAGTATTCAGTTTCTAACATTTGCCCTAAGTTAGAAACAATCTGATCAAGAAAGACACCTTTAAATTTACCTTTAACAATTACAGGACGAACACGACCTTGATTATCTCTAATTTTAGCTACTATCAATTCTCTAGTAAGTTCACCTTCAGATAAAGAAACTACTTCTAAAGAATACTCTTCTTTTTCTTCATATTTTTTCAAGTTCTTATTTTGATCTTCTATTTCTTTTTGAAAAGAAAGTATCCTATCTTCTACATCTTGTACTCTATCTACAACACCAAAAATTCTATTTTGGTACATGAGTTTATCATCTACTAACTTAATTTTAGAGAAATTCTCATTTACCTGTTTCTTAAAATTATTGTGTCGAATCGCTCTTTGGAGTGATGAGTGTTTTATGTTGTCCGATGTATAGACACTGTCCACTTTGTTTTCAAGATCATTTAAAACTTTGTACTCTTGACCATCTTCTACAATCGTGTTTAAAGTAAGATTGTTATCTCTTATGTATTTTAAAACTTCTAATTCTCTAAATTCTTTTATTTTGAAATTCATCTCAATTTGTTGCTTGATGATTTCATCTGAATCTATTTCTAAGTTTTGGTTTACAGATTTAAACTCATTATAGATAAAACCCTTATTTGTATTTTTAGGTATCGTTATGTAGTATATTTTGTTTAGTTTAAAAACCAAAGATATAAAACTTTCTACATCTTTTAAAACTTGTTTAAATTTAGGGTGGCTTCCTATTTTTAAAAAATATGCTTTTTCTTCTATCTCTATTTTAGACAATGCTTCATCTATTAGGTGAATGAATCTTTTGATGCCGGAATAGTCTAGTTCATCAGGTATTTGGTAATACCTTTTAAACTCTTTTAGGAAAGTATCAAACGATGAAGATAGTGTGTTTATATCGTCTGGATCTTTAAGTTTTAAAATTAAGTAATCTTCTAATTGGATTAAATATTGATACATTTCAAAAATGGGGTAGAGTTCTTTCCATATACCTTTATATGCAGATTTCAGTTTTAAAAGGATACCTCTTTTATAAGGGTTTAGTAATCTCTCTGACATAATGCTCTCCGTTTTATCTTTATATCTATACTTTAATATTTAATATTTACTATATTCTTAAATGTAAAGACCCATGTACCTATATAAGTAATTCAAAACAACATATATCACACTCACATTATAAACACCCAAATTTTCAAAATCCATTTCTATGGGTACATCTATTTCTTCAAGTTCTTCTGTTTTTACTTTAGCTTGTTCTCTAATCTCTTTCTTAATATAAGCATTTTCAATAGGTACTCTTAGTTTAACCCTATCATCTGGTTCCGGTTGATGTTTAGATTTAAACACATCTGCTTCTACTATTAAAAAGTTAGGGTCTGATTCATCTACATATCTTTTTATAAATCTGAGTTTCATTATACTCTCCTTTTTTCTTTTTATTATACATCATCTTATATCTGTCTTTTTAAATACTCAAAGAACTTGTGATTATATTGTAATACTTAGGTCTTAATCCCAACCCCACTCACCTGTCATTCCACTTGCATTATAATCTGTTACAACACCCTCAAAGAAATTTTTAAAGCTATCTCCACTCACAATCCAATCTAACCAGGGTAACGGATTCTCTTTCTGTTCAAAGATAGGCTTTAATCCTAATTGTAATAATCTTCTATCTGCAAGGTATCTAATATAGGTTTTAATATCTTTACCCTTTAAAGTACAAATCTCATTCTCATCCTTCTCATAAATCAAATCTACAAGAGCATCTTCGAGTTGAACTGCTCTTGTAAAGTTAGTGTAGATTTGCTTCTTTAATTCATTATTCACTACTCTAGGGTTCTCTTCACAGAAAGTCTGGAATAATTTTGTCATTGCTTCTGTGTGAAGGCTCTCGTCTTTGATACTCCATTCAACAATTTCACACATACCTTTCATTTTACCGAATCTTTGGTAATTTAAAAGCATGACAAAGGCACTAAATAGTGACATACCCTCATTACATACTGCTTGCGCTAGTGATGTACCTATAGCTTTTAATGTAGGGTGATCATTATGAATACCTGTCTCTTGCATAAATTCAATCTTCTCTCTCATTTCTGTAAACGAAAGGAAACTTGAATATTCTTCTTCAGCTAGACCTAAAGTGTCATTCAATAAAGCATATGCTCGTTGGTGAGTACCCTCTCGGTTAGCGAAACTTAAAAGCATATTACGGATTTCATTATTCTTAAACACAGGAATAAATTGATCACAGTAGTTGCCTGCTACTGCACAATCACTTTGTGTAAAGATTCTGAGAATAGATGTAATATGCTTTCTCTCTTGGTCTGTTAAACCACCATTCTTCCATTGTTTAACATCTTCTTGTAGTTTAGCTTCCCATGTACCCCAATGGATTTTTTCATGCTTTTCAGCATATTCCATAGCCCAGGGGTAATGGAAGGGTTTGTAAGTTAAACTAGGTTCGATCAATTTTGACATATAAGATACTCCTTAATGTTTTTAGCTATTTGATTAAATATTTTTGTAGGTACAGACTCACCTATACAATAATAGATAAGTAAGGTAGCTTTTTTGATTTGTTCTTCTGTTGGGTTTTCTACATTTAACCACTTAAAATCTTCTGGTATGGTTTGAAAAATCATACATTCTCTTAAGGTAAGACATCTATCATCTGTGGGATGTAATGTGCATTGACTTGTAGGGTCATTCATATGTGTATGAATACATACAGTAGGTTTATTCCATGATCTTCTTCTGTACTTATCTCCAAATTTCTTTTCTCCCAATAACTCTCTAATCTTTAAATCCGGATGTTCATATGCAGACTCACCCTCAAGTACCCCCTTTATAAGGGATAAGTATTTGTCATTAAGTTTAGAAGAATAATGATATAAATCTTTGTCCCAAAAGACACCTGATTCTTGTGATGGTAAATGTCCCACCAACTCTTTAAATGTTTTGGGTTTCTGTCTCTTAGGTAAAAAATCTTGAAGGTATGAACTAAAAAACAAACTTCCTTGTGTTAAATCTTTTCTTAAACCTATCGTTAAACATCTAGGTCGAGAAGAATTTGAACCATACTCTAAAAAGTTAATGTTTTCTATGAAAATCTCATAATCCGAATCTAAATTATAATGAATAGCTTCGCTGATTAATTTAGTTTCTCCATCTACATCTACACAAGGTGTCTTAGGGAAAGCTATAACATTTTCAAATAAAAAAAACTTAGGTCTAACCTGTTTGACCATTGTTATGGCTTCAATAACTAAGCTGTTTCTAGGAGTCTCTTCTTTTCTTTGTCTATTAGCAACAGACATACCTTGACAAGGAGGTGTTGCTACCAAGACATCTACTTCTTTTAAATCTTCTTTTTCTTTCCATAGGGCAATCTCTTGTAGGATAGCATCCTTAACGGATTGTTCAGAAATCGAACCTTGAATATAACCCGATTCATATTTACATTTGTTATTGGCTTTTTGAATATCTAATCTTTTTTGGATAAGTTCATTAGTGGCTATACATTCAAAACCTTGTTGTTTAAATCCATAACAACCGACACCGGCACAGCTGAATAAAGAGATATAAGTTAACATTTAAACCTTTCCTATTATTGTTTCTTAATAGGTTTTATATTATTCTTCGATACGATAATAGACATTTACAAGGTCTTTTGATTGTAAGACTTTAATCAAAGGTTCTATATTGCTTTTAATTTTGCCTGCCTTATCAATAAGAACAGGTTCATTCAAATCTACATCAGAGACATCTTCAGTTTGATGTGTATCTAATAAATCTTTATTGAGATCGTAGAGTAATAAGGCTGAGATAATCTTCTTCATTTTTCTTATCCTTGGCAAGCTACACACTCATCATAATCTTTGAGTGCTTTTCTTTCTATTTTGGTTGAAACCTTTTCAGCTACAACACCTGTACTTGTTCTTAAATAATACAACCCTTTTAATCCTTTTTTCCATGCTGATAAATGTACTGCATTAACATATGCTTTATCACTACCAGATGGGAAAAATAAATTTAAAGATTGACCCTGACAAATATGAACTTGTCTATCTGCACCATGTTCGATAAGCCACATTTGATCTAATTCAAATGCTGTCTTAAATACATCTTTTTGGTAATCAGTTAAACAATCTAGGTGTTGTACAGAACCTTGATTCAAAATGATAGATTGCCATATAGCATCATATTCTTCTTTAGGTAAATTCTTATCTACTAAAATCTTATCTAAGTACTTATTCTTAGATAAGAAACTGCCTGCTCTTGTTCTATGTGTAAAAGCATTAGATTTCCATGGTTCAATACTAGGTGAGGTATCTAGGATAATAGCTGAATTTGCATTAGGGGCAATCGCTAATAAATGACTATTTCTTCTACCTGTACCTACACCATCTAAATACTCACCTCTTGTTTTAGCTAGTGTTTCAGTTTGTTTAACAGCTCTCTCTTTAATAGTCCTAAAGATTCTCATATTAACACTTTTAGCGATAGCTGATTCAAAGGCGATATTCTTTCTTTGTAGATAAGAATGGAAACCCATAGCTCCTAAACCTAAAGACCGTTCTTGAATAGCAGAATAGATAGCTCTTTTCATTTGAGGTTGTGGTGCATTATCAATAAAATACTGCAATACATTATCTAAGAAAGTGATACAGTCTTCAACAATAGAAGTGTCTTTCCATTCGTCAAAATACTCTAGGTTGAGAGAAGATAGGCAACAAACTGCTGATCTGTCTTTATCTGTGCAAAGGAAAATTTCATTACACAGGTTTGACCCATGAATTTTTAAACCTTTGTCTTTAAGGGACTGAGGTAAGTGTTTATTAGCAGTATCACTAAAGAAGAAATAAGGTTCACCTGTTCTAAATCTTACTTCAAGGATTCTTTGCCATAGGTCTCTAGCTTGTAGGGTTTCTTTAACTTGTTTAGTATGTGGGTCAATTAAATTCCATTCTTTACCTTCAACAACAGCATTCATAAAATCATCTGAGAGATTTACGGCATTATTAAGGTTAAAGCATTTTCTATTAGTATCACCACCTGTAGGGACTCTAATATTAAGGAACTCAATAATATCAGGATGGGAGATATCCATATATGCTGCATAAGATCCCTTACGAGTGTTTCCACAAATAAGAGAACGACCATTACTTCTAACTAAAAGTCTACCTGTAGGTACTAAAGCACAGTAAACAAGTCCATTATAAGGAACTTCATCTTTTTTAATTGCTTGAGTAGTAAAATGATTCCCATCTTCTTTAAACATAAGGACTTCTTGATTACAAAGTAATTCGTCAGCTCTCACTTTAGTAAGACCATAACCCATATCTACGACCATAGAGTGATTTGGTGTCACAAGAACATCAACATTTGTCCCATCATATACTCGGATCAAAGAACCCTCATGGTGTTCTTTGATCAGCTCGGTAGGGATGACAAAAGAAATATCAAGAGCATCGCCTACTTGTGCTACCTTAACTCCTTCTTTTAAATCGCTAAATCGAACCCAACCATTTTCAGTTAGGATTTCAACATCTGGGTGATAACATTTACCTTGACGATAGGCTTCAACATCAGAGTCAATCGTCTTAATAAAAGGAATAGGTCCTGGTGCTTTATCAGATACAGAACGAACATTAGACCAATGCCCACCAACACCACCACCTAAAACACTCATCCATCTTAGTTCTTCACTATGAGAGATTAACCCTTCAAGAGAGTCATCTACATAGGTTAAGAAACAAGAGATAGGAAGACCCGATTTCTTTTGACCTTCTAATCTAGCATTAGATAAGATAGGACTACTAAACATAAACCATCCATTCTCTACATAAGAGAGAATACGATCAGCAAGTTCTTTATCTCTAGCACTAAAGGCTTGTGATGCTCGTTTAAAAGCATCTAAAGGGGTTGTATCCCCTTCCATCATGTAATAGTTTTCTAAAAGACTAATAGCATGATCTGAAAATTCTAACATTTATACACTCCATAAATTTATATGTTCTACACAAACTATACCTTGTGTAAAAACATACGGAATGTTATTTAATAATCATTAGACTTATAATTCTACTTTTAAAACAGTTCCATACATCTTTCTGACCTGTAAGCACTCCATACTCAGATTCACTACCAATTTTTACAAAATTTTTTATTCTTTCTAACCCTATATTTTTTACTTCAGGTACTAAAATGTTTTCTATAAACCAGGGATTCATTTTTATATAATTTGCCATATCTTTAGCTGTAACTCCTTTAGCTAATAATAACCCCACCTCTAACCATAGACTCACATTATAGGTATATAAACCTGCTATAAATCCCATAGCAGGGTCTCTCTTTCCATTTTCCATCTCATTCGCTATTTTTAAAAAGTCTTTAGCTGAGAGTCTCTTTATAGCATCTATTAACTTAGAACCTTCAACATCCCCTAATTGAGATAAAACACTACCTACTGCTTTAGGTTCTAATTTACCATTCTCAGCTAAAAAACTGTACTTATAACATTCAAATACAATATGACCTAAATCTGTACCTACACGACTAATTATAGCTTTAGCTAAGTTAGGTTCTATTATAACTCCATAATCATTCTTTAAATGATCTTGTAAAAACTGAATACACCATTCTTCTAATTTCTTAGGTTCTTCTATTGTTTCTGTCTTAAGAAGGGGATGTGTAGCTTTTAACTTATTTGTATTCTTATCCACTAAGATAAGATCAAAACTCTCAGAAGCAATAAATATTCTTTCTAAGTCATCTTTGGATAACTTAGATGCATTATGGATAATAACAAGAACAGGTCTAGTATCAAATAAACCTACTTGTATAGCTTCCCCTATTTCATCTTTGCTTTCAATTTCTCTAATTTCATATCCAAGTAAGTTTTTCTCTTCTTTGAGTTTTCTTAACTTAAAATATTTAAGGTCTTCAAAATCTCCATTAAGGTGTATTTTCATTTACTAATGCTTTCTAAATCTATAAGGATAGAATATAAACCTAAACGACTAACTCTTTTAAAGAGGGTATGCTTTTTTATAGTATCCCACATCTTAATTTGATTTTTAGTAATAAAAGCTTCAGGTAAAGCATCTATAAAATCTCTTTCTTTACTTTTCTCTACACCTTTAAGGATAGTGAATGCTTTATATTGATCTTTAGATAAAATTGCATTTACAAATTCTAGTGCCTTATCTAATAAGGGGTGTTCATGTTGGTTATCAAACCAATATCGTTCACCACATCGTGATCTGATAGTAGGTGGGATAGCTCCAAAATCATTTGCCCATAAAATAGGGGTTGGGGTATTAGGTAAAGGTTCTTCAATTATTTTCAATAAAGTATCTAATTGACTTGGATCAGCTTCATCTAAAGGTCCTGCTACTAAACAAGGATTTTGATAAGGATAAGCTTGTTTTAAGTCTTCACAGAGATTTCTTATCTCTTCAGCATTTAATTTTTCATAAGCATCTTTAACTTGCTTAAAATCTAATTCGTCAATATATTGACCGATACCGTTTTGGACTCCAGGTCCATGATGTATAATAATCATAATAGTATATACTCCTATGTTTGTATATATATTATATTATTATATATACTAATCTTAGTAGGAGATACCCTTAGTTGGGGGGTCTGTGATAACAATACTATCTGTTCTATCAAGCATAAACCATTCAGCAGATACAACTTCAAATTTATCTAGGTGCTTAAATACGGTTTCCTTGTTAAATTCTTTACAAGAATACACATCGAGTTGGAAAAGACCTGGATTATCTTCATCCCAAACATGAGCAACGATATGTGAAGTTTCAATAATAGCGATACCTGTGAGTCCACGATTACCTACACGATCTAAGTACACAGAATAAGGACCTGCAAGAATTTTCATATCGATAGCTGGAATGAGTTCGAGTAGCCATTGTTCAATAGCTTCACAAGACATAGGTGTATTTTTGACATATGCTTTAATGACAATATGTTGATGTTGTAAAGGCATTTTATTAGTCCTTATGAAAGATGTTTAAAAAATTCAAGATACTATACAAAAAAACTATAAAATAGAATGAGAAAGGACAAAATAAAATGCAAACATTTATACCCCATACTAGCTACGAAGAAATAGCTAATGTCTTAGATAGACAGAGATTAGGAAAACAGAGAGTCGAGGCATATCAGATATTAAAGGTCTTATATGCAAAGAAGAGGGGAGTAGAAAAAGGAGCATGGTTTAATCACCCTGCTGTTTTAATGTGGGATGGACATGAAGGAGCTTTATGTGAATATGGTATATCTATATGTAATAAGTGGATATCTTTAGGATATAAAGATACTTTAAAAGAGAGATTTGAAATAGGTTTATTATTTGCAAGAGATACTAATAAACCTAAATGGTGGGGAGATAAGAAAGTACATATAAGTCATCAAAGTAAATTAGTACAAAAGAAACCTGAATATTATAGGTTATATTTTCAAGGTGTTAGTGAAGAATTAGATTATATCTGGCCTAAACAACTTTAAGTTCCCACCATGAACGAGAAGGTGTATCTCTAGATTCTTTCATTTCAAAAGAAACAATCTTAATTTTTGAAGGTAGCATATTTTGAATGTTTAAATTAATATCTACATTTTTTGTAGATGTTGCACCTGTAGAAGGGTATCTACATTGGGAACAAGGAATTTGAATTTTAATTTTCAAAGAAGGTGTTGAGGCGATCTCGGGATCACTCATTATAACACCTAATCTTAGGGCAAGTCTTTTAAGATTATCTGAACCTACAGCAAATTCTAATTCTTTGGGGAATGAAATTTCTAATCTTTCCGCTTGGTTTTCTATATTCTTGTATGTAACTTTAAGTGTTTTTTCTTGTCTTTCTTTTTGAATGCGAGAATAAAGATCTACAAATTCACTTATAGAATATGAGTTAGGGGATTTTAAAAAACTTATTTCTGTTTCAAGTTGTGTTTGAGGTTTCACTTTACATTTCTCATCAGATAATTCTACCTGATTTAATAACTTGATATTAGAGTCTACAAAGTATCTTGGTGGTGGACTATAAGTAGGAAATACTGAAATCAAATCAATAGAGATATTTTTCTTAGGTGTTAAAACTTTATCTTTTAGACTGAAAACAATTACTACCTTACCCCCTAAAGGATGTTCTATTTGTGTAGTATATCTCATCCTATCTCCTCGCATATTTGTTACAAACCAATCCCAACCTTGCACTAATGCCCTAGATAGAAAAACTAAAGTTTTATATAATGTTTTTTCTGTAACTTCTCTTAAATATTGTCTATGTCCAAAATGATATATTTTATGAAAAGTAAAGTTGTACTCTAAAGGTTTATTCTCTGCATCTCTCTTATTTGTATTTATAATATCTATGTTATAAATATTTCCTGTGACTTGATTTACAACACTTTGTAATTCTTTTGTGTTTGTATTTCTATTTTCAGCTAAAGAATTAGAAAATTCTTCTATTTCTTCAACAGAACGGTTTCTCAACATCTGAGCTAGTAATTCTAAAGATAACCTACTCTTTTTTATAGGTTTTACATTATCTTCATCTACATAAAACACATTTCTTCTTCCATCACTAATATAAGAAATTAATGATTCATCCAATGAACTGTACATTTCGATAAAATTTTCAATTACTTTCTCTTTGTATAAAGACTCACTAGCAATTCTAAACAAAATTTTTGCTAACTTATTGATTTTTGATTTAGATTGTTTATTCTTAATACTAGCTATTAAATGGTTTGCTACTTTATTTATCATATTTATGACTCCTTTTATAAGAGTATTAGATATAAAAACACTATTCTTTTCTTTTAATGCCTTTTGCATCAGTGTACGCATTGGCTATCTTTAAGAGCTTTTTTCCGTTTAAATCAACTTTCATACAAGGCATATTCTTTTTTTTAGTTCTCTTGGTTAAAAAAATATCTTGTATATCTTCAATCTTATCTTTCACAGCTAAAGTTAAGATTTTGACTAAATCTGTTTCATTAAAGTGGCTTAATAATAATATTGCCGCCCACCTATGATGTCCATCTATGATATATAAATCCTTAGATACTATTATAGGTTCTTTTATATCTTTTTCTGAGAAAGCTATTTTTATAGCTTTACTTAACCATATCTCTTTCTGTATAGGTTTTAAAAGATTAACATCTATATTAGTATATTCTACTTGTACTTTATTCTTTTCTAATCCCTTACCACTATTTATATACGGACCCTTAGCTTTATTAGGTACTTCTTGTATATCTAACATACCATCTTCTAAAAGATTTAAAAAATCTTCTTCTATTACAGGCATTTCAATTCTTGATAAATTTAAATTATCTTTACAAGTACTATCATTTGTTTCACAAAGATTTACTTCTGCCGTTCTTATATTGAATTTCATTAGCTGTGTCTTTGTTTCAATAGATATACATTAGTTTCATGTGCATTAGCCGTAGACATAATATAATCATCTAAACCTAAGGACATTTGTCCTTCTAGCTTATTATAGATAAAAGTAAATAATTGTTGTAAACCTTGTTCCACTAAATAAGCTCTATGTAAAGGGTCTTTTTCTAAAGATACAAGACCCCTAATATAGATTGACATTTGGTCAATTTGACTTACAGGTTCAACAGCTTCTGAACCATACATACCTACAATCTTTTCCGCTAAGGTATCTATATCGTCTACTATACCTGTATAAAGTCTTTCCATAAGTAAATGATCACCATAAAAAGGTTGTCCTTTAACTTGCCAATGTGTAGTCCAATGTGCAAAATGAGCAGCTCTTAAACCACTTAATAGCATTTGTAAATACATGAGCTTGTTATCACTTGCTTTCTTGTAATACATTTCAATTTTCCTTTTGTTTTTCTTATAGTACTGTTTTTGGTACTTTAGTTTTTGTAATCGGTTTTTAATATAGTTTTGTTTAGCTTTAAGTTTAGCCATACCTCTTAAAGGTCTTCTTCTTTTCACACCAGGACCACTATGACTACCAGGACCTGATTTTGGTCTAGCTTCTAAGTACATACTAGCTACTCTCATAATCATAGCCTCTTTATTTCTTTCTTTCATATAACGAACACCAAATGGCTTTATTCTTGTATGTTTTTCAGGATCATCATTCCTTTTCTTGTTATATCTCTTTATATCTACCCTATTCTCCCTATTATATCTTTTCATTCTCCTCTTAACATTCCTCTTATTTTCTCTATACCATCGCTTATAATATCTCTTGGCTTCACCTTGTTGGTTTCTTTGTTTATCTTTATATTGGGGGTGAGTTCTAAAATTAATATCCCCCAAGACAATATCTTCTTCCTCACTAGCTGTCATTGTTCTTCTTTGATTTACAATAGTTCCCATATCTATATAAGGATGACCATATTGTTCACCAGGAACACCTGTTGTTCTAGGGGACTCGTGTAAAGGCTTACCCATAGGTTTATTAGATTTAGCATAAGGCTTTGATGGTTTTAAAGGACTGTCTTGACTATCACTAGGTGTATTCATAGCACCAGGTGCATATTTCTCTACATCTCTTCCTTTAGGATGACCACTAGGTAAAGGTAATACCCTATCCCTTTGAGGTTTTCCATCCTCATATTGTTCCCTACCTTTTTCAGGTGCAGGTTTTTTTACTTTTTCTTTTTCTACCCATGTCTTAACACCAGCTAACTCTTGTGCTGGTACCCTATACCCATACTTATCTGTCATTTTATTTATCTCTTAGAATTAAGATATCTATGAGCAACTTTTTTGGGACTTGGATAAGGATTGAATTTAGAAGAAATTTCTACAATTTCTCTATCTTCAATAGGTAAACGAGAACGATAAAAACCTTCACCTAATTTAATTAAAGCATAATTAGTTCTGTCTAATTCTTTTTCAATAACTTCTGCAGCTCTAGGAATAGCTAGTAATACATCGCCACATAATCTTTGAAGTTCTTCTTCTAAAGGAGTACCTTTAATAGCATTTTGTAATTGAATAACAGATGCTCTTACTCTATGTGCTTGAACTCTTGCTGATGTAACACCTTCAGCTAATAAAGACCATGATGCTTGGCTTGATGCTTGTCTTTTCATTTTATTATAGTCCTCTATATTGTGTGTATATAAACATAGAGAAGATTATAAATTAAATACTATTTATGATTCGGACACTAAAACATACCAGATGCCAGTAGATTGGATTTCTTTAATTTATATCTCATTTTCTGTTTCTCCTATATCTAAGGAGAAGTATTAAATGCTATAATAAGCTTTTCTAAATTGGGGGGATTGCATAGCTATTTTAGCTTGGCGACTGAAGAAACTACTAAAAGCACTCCCAACACCACTAAAGAATTTATCCAATAACCAACCGGCACCTTTTACAATCAAAGCAAAAGCTCGTGGTATAATAGTAGCAACCCAACCTAATAACATACCAAATCTCTTTTGTAACCACTTACCAACATTACCTAAGAGAAATTCTAAGAGTAAAGGAATCATGGCTACACCAATACCTTTTAAAGCGAATAAAGCTACACCACCAGCACCTACGATCACAGGTAGCGCAGCACCTGCACCTGCAAAAATAATTCCTACGAGAGTATAAACCAATACTGCAAGACAAACCAATTTGAGATAGTTTGTATCTTGAAATTGTCTTTGTATCCAATCAATAGGAATATCTAAATAATCAGCAACCTCTTCAAAACTAAAAGATTTAGCAATTTTACCAGAAAGAACAATAATCTCAACATCTGTTTTAGCTACTTTTCTAGCAGCATTTAACAATTCTTTTTGATTTTTTACTTCTTTTACCATATCTGCCATTTCTTCCAAAGAAATCCCTTCTTTGGCTAAGAAATTACGAATATGTAATAAACCCATTTGATTACCTTTTTGTTGTGCTTTTTTGGATGCAACAACTAAAGATTCTTTTACAATTTCTGCTTTTACTTGAGCTTGTTCTTCTTGTGGTAATTGTTGGAGTTGTTCCATTTGTTCCATTAATTGACCATCTGCACTTTTTAAAGAAGCTCTACGGCTTTTTACAGATAATAAGCCATAACAGGCTTTTCTTAACTGAGCACCATTTGGTGCAGAGTAAGATGCTTTAATCATACGATTTAAAGTTTGAGTATTCATAGGAGTCTCCTTATTGAAATTTATATAAGAAAGGAGACTATAAAATAAGTATTAAATGCTATAATAAGCTTTTCTAAATTGGGGGGATTGCATAGCGATACTTGCTTGGCGACTGAAAAATCTACTAAAAGCACCTTTAAGGCTATGTAATACACTATCTATGAGCCAACCCATACCTTTAAAAATGGTAATAAAGACTCTAGGTACAAGAAGAAGTACCCAACTCAAAAGCATATTGAATCTCTTTTGAATCCAGTCAATAACATTTCCGAAAAAATAATAAATTATTAGAGGAATAGCTAATTTCTTAGCAACAAAATAAATCCCTACTAAAATAAATGTACCTACACCAGCACCGGTTGCAGCTGCACCTATTGCTGTAAGTACTACATATTTAATAGCAATACAAACAACAACAATTTTAAAATAGTTGATGTTTTCAATTTTTGATTGAAGCCAATCAAAAGGCATATCTAAATAGTCAGCTAATTCTTCAAAAGTTCTTGACCTAATAACGGTACTTGCTAATGAAACTGCTTCTTTAGGAGAAGATATTTGACCCTCAACACTTTTTTTAACCATAGGATCAACATTTTCTACTTCTTTTTCAATAGCTTCCGGTGTCAAATGATTTTGAGCAACAAATTTCTTAACATCTTTTAAACCGTAAGGTTCTAACTTAGCTTGATCTTTAGCAGATTCTTCTACTAAAGCTTTAGCAATAATATCTGCTTTTACTTTAGCTTGTTCTTGCTTAGGTAACTCTTCGATTTGTTCTAGAGCAACAGCTGGATTTTCAGAAGCTCTACGGCTTTTTACAGATAATAAGCCATAACAGGCTTTTCTTAACTGAGCACCGTTTGGTGCAGAGTAAGATGCTTTAATCATACGATTTAAAGTTTGGGTATTCATAGGGGGGGTCTCCTTATTGAAATTTATATATAAAAGGAGACTATAAACTTATTATTGATTAGCTAAAGCCTTTTCAATCGCTTTCACTACACCATCTGTTTCAATCGCTTTAATCTTATCCATCATATCAGGATTGTCTTTATACTTTTCAATCGCTAACTTAACACGATGTTGCCAATGCTTTGATTTATCCCAATCAATACCATCTACAGATACTACTTTACTTGTATCTGTACCTGTAATAATTGCACCTGTTGGTGATGTTTGTTCTAATGCTTGTACTGCTTGTAAGTCTTGTTCAAATTGACTTAATTCAGGTACAATTTCTTCACTATCAAGTTCTTGTAAATCATTATTGATAATTTCAGATAATTCTTCAATAGATACTTCTAAATCTGAATCAGAATCAGATAACTCAATATCTTCAAAATTATCTTCTTCTACAGATACTGGTGCTTGTCCTACTTTACTTACAACTTCAGCTTCTTGTTGATCTACTACAACAACAGGTTTCTTAATAACAGCATCACGAGATAAATTCTCTAACTTTGCCATTTCTCTAGTAATTTGACTACCATCAGAAATAACTAATTTTTGCTTAGATGCTGTCTTTAATGGAATCTTTACTGATTCAGCACCTTGTTGTGCTGATACATTATCCATTGCACTTGTTGCACCTGTTACTGTTGCTCCACTCTTACTATCTACCTTGTGTACTGGTCGAATATCATCATCTTGACTTTCTACCTTTAAAGGGAACTTCTTTGCAGGTTGTTCAGTAGTTTCTTTCTTTACATTATTGACAGACTTTTCTTCGTCATAAATGTTTTGAACTTTCATTTCTTTTTTAGGTTTTCCTGCAGTTGGTACTTTAGGTGCTTCTTCTTGTACTACTGGTGCAGCTACTTCTTGTACTACAACAGGTGTTTCTTCTACAATCTTTAACCAACCTCTTTTTACACCTGATTTTAATTCAGGCATTACTACTTGTTCATTTCCAATCTTTAAGGTAACACCATCAAATTCGACTATATCTCCTTGATATAGATTTCTTTCTAACTTACCTAAATGAATGGTTGTTGATGCTTGAACTTTAATAAAAGTCCCTTTGAAAAAATTAATCTCAGACATTGGATATTCTCCTTTTAGATTCATTATGTATTATATATACATACTCATATAAGCATTATACTACTTTACTATCTTTTTTAATTATAAAAAAAGGGGTGTATGAAAATAATTCATACACCCCTCTTAAACACAAAGCTATCTACCAGAAGAAACGACAAGAAAGTAGATAGCTCAGAATAAATTATAAGGGGAGACATTTCTATCTCCCCTTATAACAAACAAAACAAATAAGTAAAGCAACGCAGTACCCATCTAATACTTAATATACATTATTATATTCTACTATGCAAGATTTATTAAGAGAATATATCATTATATATCCCCTCAACAATAAGCTCCAACAACCAAAAGCCTATTAAGGTATACATTACATTATATATACTATCTTTGCAAATTCTTTTTTCTGATTATAGGAGAACGGTTCAAATTAAAATAAAAAACCCCATGAGCTTTTTAAGGCTCATGGGGTTTTTTACCCACGATAAAACCGAGTGTTTAACTATTAACGAGTAACGGTCAAACGAGCCAAACCACGAGGATTGTAAGCACCAATACCGAGATTTTCAAACACTGAGAAACCGATTGTACGAGCTTTAGGATCATCAGCAGAGAGAACGGTCAATTCAGTACGAACTGGGATACGACCGAACATTTCTGGTTCACAGCATACATAAACAGTACCGACAGGAACTAAACGAGAGGTGATAAGTTGAGCACCCCAAAGTGTAGCCTGAAGACCTGTCTTCAATAATGCAGCTTGTGATTCGATATCCAAGATGTCACGACCGAATTTTCTGATGTCAGCATAATCACGAGCATTCATGAATACACGAGCAACACGAAGATCATGTCTTTCGATCAAAGAATAAGCATCAGCAAGTACAGCACCATTTAAAGGAGCTACAACAGGAATATCTGCATTTTGATTGGTAAGAGAATCAAAACCTTGAGTAGCAACAGAATCAAGAATAGCGAATACTCTTTCATCTTCAGCAGCTTGGATTTGAGCTCTAGCTAAATCTTGGGCTCTTTCGATCAAGTCAAAGCGTCTTTCCTTAATTTGTGTTAAAGGAATTTCAGGATTTGAAGCGATTTCAAAGAGAGGGAAAATCACTCTTCTTGGCTTGGTGATAGCGAGAATGTTTTCACCTTCTTCACCAACTACGAATGCTGTGACATCAGGATCTTTGTCATAGATTGGCAAAGCACCGTCAGGAAGTTGTTCTACCAAGAAAGTCTTACGACCAACGGAGGTATAATCTCTTCTCAAACGGAGTGGTTGAGTCATAGAAGCGGCTAACTTAGCACGACCTTGTGGGGTCTTGATGTAGTCGGAAATAATTTTTTGCTTTACTGCATTATCAACATTATTTGTAGTCATTTTAACAATCTCCTATTAAATTCTTTGATCGTAAACGAGTTCGTCAGAAGCTGAGTCTGGAGCGATTGTTAAAATACCGAGAGTCCAGTAACCTGCACCAGCTGGTCCGGAGCCTGCAGCGATATCATGAAGGTCATCAGCACCAGTATTAACATGGCTGGTTAAGTAACCATTAATAGAAGCTGCTAATTCACTACCGATAACATAGGTAATAGTAGTACCTGCGACACCATCACCACCAGCGGTGAGAATCTTGGTTTCATAGAGCTTGTTAGCATAAGTACCTTGAGCAGATACATAAGGACCACGATTTGAAGCGATACCAGGTTGATTGGTGAATGCTTGACCGTTAGCGGTATTAATGAAAATACCAACTGGTCTTTGCAGATGATCTTCAGCATCACCTGCTTTAGGACCACCGATAACACCGTTAGCAGTTGCTGTATCAGCATCAGGTCTAGTAAAAGCAACAGAACCACTCAACACACCAAAAATTTGTGATGAGAAACCAGAAGCGGTTGTAACATGAGTTGCTTGTGTAGGAGGGTTGGTTTGTGTGAAAGCATCAGCAGAGAGCTGAGTTACAGTATTACGAACACCAACATGAAGGATTCGCAATGCACTGTTGCTTTCAGTAAAACCACCACTAGCTTGTCCAAGTAGAGCCATAGTTATTCTCCTATGTAGGTCTACTCCCTGTTTTCAAGGGAAGTGGAAGGGTTAAAAAGAAAGTTTTAGAGTTATACTCATATATATGACTCTTTTATATAGATAGATTATTATAAATAACCGACTATATTTTTATTTTTGTTTGAAAAATTATAAACTCTTCAAACTCTAAAGTTAATTATTTAAACTCTTTTAACTTTATAAAGAGTGGAGCAACTATTAGTTAAAATACTTGCTTACATCAGGTGCAGATTCCCATAACTTTGAAAGTTCATTAGAATCAGACTTTGATGCTGTACGAGAGATGTTCCCAAGAGTCTTTACAGATGCTTTACGAGAATTTAAAGAAGGTCTTGGAGAGAAAGAAGCTTTCTTAGAAGGTTTTTCTTCTTCTTCTTCTTCATCTTCTTCATCTGCTTCATCATCTGCATCTTCTTCATCATCTGCATCTTCTTCTTCTACATCTTCTTCTTCAGCAAATCTCCAAGAAGCTTTCTTTTTAGGAGTTTCTTCTTCATCTGCTTCATCATCTGCATCTTCTTCATCATCTGCATCTTCTTCTTCTACATCTTCAGCTAATCTCCAAGAAAATGCTTTCTTAGGTGTAGGTGAAGATTTCTTGTCACCTTTTGAAGATTTTCTGGATGAAGCTTTTTCTTTATCTGCATCAGCATCTTCATCATCTTCAGCTAATTTATCTTTATTGGTGGATTTCTTTTCAGATGTCTTGCCTTTAGCAGAAGCTTTCTTTTTAGGGGTTTCTTCTTTTTCTTCATCTGCATCAGCATCTTCATCATCTTCAGCAAATTTAGCAAACAAAGATGCTAATTTTTTGTCCATAGCAGAATTTTCTTTTTCAGAAGCATCTAATCCCATAGGGTCATCAGATTCTTTACCTTCTTCTTCATCTTCAGCATCTTTTTCTTTTTGAGAAACTTTGCCTTTAGCAGAAGATTTTTCAGCAGGTTTACTTGCTCTTCTTCTGGAGGCTAGTTTCTTTTTTTCATCTGCTAACATAGATGAAAGCATAGATGCTACTTCAGAATCATCTTCATCATCAGCCATTAGATTTTCAGAATAACCAAAAGAACTGTCATTTTGAGAAATTGATGGGTCATAAGAACCTTCAATTTCAGCAAGAATTTCAGCCATTACACTCTTTTCATTTTCTTCTTTATCTGCAGCCATCCAAGAACTCATGTGACCATGAGAACTCATATGACCATGAGCTGTAGGACCTTCTTCTTCTTCAGCAAGATAATCAGCGAGAACATTAGCAAGTCTCTTTAAGCTGTTTTTAGAAGCATAACGGGCTGTTGGAGAACCTTCACCTGGTTCTTTATAGCGACCGAAAGGTTGTACACTTTCTTCTTCGCCTTCATAACCAGTGCTCTTTTGAACAGCATCTTCAGCTCTTCTCAAACGATGTTTTAATTTGGCATTAGCAGACTTTAAATGACTGATTTGATCTGCAAGAATACCTACAGTATCAAGACCTTCATTGCTAAAATCATCTTCAAATCCCATACCGCCATCAAATTCATCATAACCCATAAAGCCACCATCAAAGTCAGCATTACGATTACCTGGGCCAATGTCAGAACCATGATAACCTGTAGCAGATTGTAATTCATCACCTGCTTCGAGATCAGCTAAAAGTTCAGCTAATTCAGCATCACTTTCGGTATCCATGCCCATCATTTGATTTGCATATCTACGGTTTCTTAAAGAAGCTCTACGGTTTCTTGAAGAAGCTCTACGATTTCTACGGAAAGATGCTTGTTTAGTAGCAGTAGGTTCTTCACCAGCTTCGAGTTCAGCCATAAGTTCTGATAATTCATCACCAGCTTCACCAAATTCGTCAAAACCCATAGGTCCTTCTTCTTCTTCGCCAAATTCATCAAAACCCATAGGTCCTTCTTCTTCTTCACCAAATTCGTCAAAACCCATAGGTCCTTCTTCTTCTTCACCAAATTCGTCAAAACCCATAGCTTCAGGAGCCATAGATGCATGACTATGACCACCCATAATCATAGAATCATCAAATTCATCAAAACCCATAGCTTCAGGATCGTTAGCTAAGAAATCGGTAGATGCAAATTTAGAATTAATGGCTTTATTTGGAAGATCCATGAGTCTGAGAGCTAAAGATTCAATTTCTCTAGAACTAGCAGTACGACCAAGACGATGTTGAGCAATAGTAATACACTTATTTGCTTTTCTTTCCATAGCTTTCTTAATATTAGAATCATGAAGTTCTTGACCGATTTCATAATCTTCTAATAATGTTTTTTTAGCAGCTGGGTGATCAGGCATCCAACCAACAGAAGCTGGTGGTGGACCTGAAAGGTAAGGACCCTTACGGACACCTTCACCAAATTCATCATCAAAACCATATTGGTCAATGCTAGGTAATTCTTTACCTGCTGGGTGACCCATGTTAAGACGACCGAGATTGTCATAACCTGGAATACCAGAGTCAGCTTTACGATTCATTCTTCTACGAAAAGACATCGTTATTCTCCTGTGTTTATTTGTTTTTAGTTGAAAGTAATTTAGCAAGTCTTACTAAAATCATCTTTTCATTTTGTTTTAAAGGTCGATCAGAATATTCATTTGCTACTATTAAAAAGGTATCAAGTGAGCCATATTGGTTAGCTGAACCTAATTTAGTAGCTAACTTATATAAATGACTAGATATTTTTATACCGTATTTATCATTTACATAAGATATATTTTTAATCACATCTGAATTAGATTTAGCAACTTTAATAGCCATATTTAAAGCATTGTTGTATTCTTTAACAACTTTAGAAACTTTTTTATGATTAGCTGTTTTAGTGTTGGCTTCTCGAATAATAGTGTCATTTTCATGAACAGAAGATTTTGTCATGTCTAATTCACTATCTTTTTTCTTTTTATCAAGTTTAAACTCAAATTCTTCCATGAGTTTATTCTTAATTTTATCTACAAGATAAGTTTGTAATTCTTTTTGTAGATCATCAAAAGGAGATGGGGGAGGAGGAGCAGCAGGTGCAGCAGCACCGCCTTCACCACCGCCAGCATCACCACCGCCGGCATCTCCTCCACCACCACCGAAATCCATATCGTCAAAAGGACCTGCTATTTTATTATTAGTTTTAGTCAAAGCATATACTTGGTGAGCTTTTTTACTAATTACTTCTTCTTTAGCAAGTTTATCGGTGAATGGTGTTGGAACTTCAAGTACATTACGAGCAACAGCACCTTTAAATGCAGGTGTAGCAACCCATGATGCTTCGATAAAGGTAACACCACCATTAGGATTTTCAGTTTCATGCCCACAGAGTTCAGCTACTCTATGTGGTTGACCCTTTTCATCATAAAAGACATTACCTTTTTCATACTTAATATGTTTACACATTTCAGTTTCATCAGCTGCTACATTGCCACATTTGGTACATACAGTAAAATCTACTGAGCAATTATGAACTGAAACACCATTAACAATATATGAATGGTCATCTTCAACTTCTAGGTCATAAACCCAGCCTTCATAATCGTAATTAGCAATAGATTCTATGTTAAATTTTTCTATTTGACCATCACTTAAAGGGCAAAAGAGAGTAGAAGATAGTGACAAATCATCAGCACGAACTTCTTTATAAGATCCATCTAAATCTACAACAAAGAATGGGTGATTATCAGTAGCTGTTATAGGTGAAGGAATACCTTGAACTTTTATAGTTCTCATATTCCATTTACCTTTTCTCATCTGCTTGTTGAGAACTTCTTTGGTGTTACCTTGATGGGTTATAACTTTTTCACCTGGTTGAATTTCTTCTATAGCTATTCTCTTACCGTTAGATAAAGAGACTTGAGAGCCTGCGATAAAGCAACCCATAGACATAGCATTCATTTGACCTGATAAAATTTGTTCTACAAGTTCGGTGTGTTTTTTATTAGTAGCTACTAATATATCTACATAAAGACTTTCACCAACATCTCTAAGTACAGCATCAATGATTTTACCTTTAGAGAGTTCTTCAACTTGGATGTGTTCAACAAAATTATGAGAACCAATAAAAGATTTGTATGATTTTTCAATCACACCACGAGACCAACAATCCATATTATTATTGATAAATTGATCTGTTTCTGTTGTGACTTTATAATCAGTATATCTTCTATTGATCTTTTCTCCGTCATAAGTAACTTCACCGAGTTTAGTATCATAACCATTAACAGCATCTACAGAGCATACGATAGTAGAATGTGTTAATAGATATTTATCTGGAGAAAAAGGTTCACCGAGAACTCTTTCAGCTTGTTCTTTAAGAGAATAGTCCATTCTTTTATTAGAAGAAGCTACTCTGATTTTATCCCATTCATTAGCATAGATTTTAGGTTTTACAACATTAGATCTTGCATATCTTAGAAAAGCCATGATTATCTCCTTAGAGGTTAAAACCTAAGATGTCAGAGGTTTTAATGAGAAATAGACAATCTGGACAACAGAGTAGTCTTTCCGATCTTCCCTCATTTCGTTTATAAATAACTTTTTTGAGGAAAACGGAGTCGGGACATCTAGGACAAGAAGGTTTAGGTTCTTTTTTACACATTTTATACTTACGGTCTTTATCTGCCCAATAAATAGCTTTTTTAGTCATACTTTGACCAGCACTTACGGGTACACTAGAAAGACCGCCAGGTATAGTATTTGTGGGTGATGGTTTAATATCTGCTTCAGAGTTTACTAATAAATCTTCAACAGGATATCTAGAGCTACCATGAGGGAATTGGACATCAACCATTCCGATAGCAGGGAAAACAGCTAAAACGATACCATATTTATCTTTAGAGCCACCATAAAAAGGATAGACTCTCATGCCAGGTTTGAAAGACCTAGCGATGTCTTGATAGTCAGGTACTGTTGTTGATTTTCTATACATATAGACCCCTTAAAATTAAATGCTTATATGTATAAAGAGAGTATTAAAAAATAATTACATATTCTATATAAAATCTTTACTAACAGCCTGGTAATTTAGGGAAACCGGGCATATCTTTAAAAGCACTACAAATATATTTCATTTTTTTATCATCATCCTCAGTTTTTCTATCTTCTAAAGTTTTCAACAAAGCAGTAGTGATTTCACCAAATTTATTAATATGTTCTTGTGTAACCTCTTGTCTTATTTCTTTAGATAGTTTATCAGCTTCTGCTTGAGTTAAGACATCTTCTTTTACACTGTTGGTTAAACCATGCGTGAGTCTTACCATTCGATCTTTTATTTCTTTGGGTGTTTTATTTGCACTTATATTTTTTTTAGTGTCTTCTACTTTTTTAGAATAACTGCCAATATCATCATAACCAGAAGTTTCAAAACTAAGACCACCTGCGACAAAGAAACTAGAGTCTTGGTACAATTCAATTAAATTATTCTTTATACGGATTTTGTCTTTTTCAGAAACTCGAACAGGACAATCTTTATCGCTTACATCGGGACCTGAATTTTGATTTGCTGGGTGCATAGGACAATAGTTAGGATCAAGTACTTGTAACATAGGTTTATATAAAGCACTATCTCCGATAGCTTCCATAAACTCTTCATCTGAAAGACTATGTAATAATTTAGCAGTCATTTCTCTATTTGTTTTGGGTTCATTAGAAATTCTAGTAGATTCACAAACTTCTTCAAGTCTATTAAATTTATCAGCTAATTTCATTAATTTAGGGTCAGGAATGATTCTAGTTTTAGGGATTTTAATTTCTTTTTTTTCTTCTTCTGTTGCTGTGAAAGATGCACCTAATGCACCATCTAAAGCTTTTTCAAAAATTTCTTTTTGGAGAGGGTCAGCATTTTTTATTTTAGTTTCTAATTTAGATACTAAAATGTTTTTCTCTTTAGGTGGTAATTTAGAGTATCTTTGGTGTTGGCTTTCAAAAAGTTTAGTCATAACTTTAGGTGTCATGAATTTCTTATTTTTAAATTTAGGTAAACCTGTGGAAGGGTTTAATACAACATTTTCTTTAATAAAGAGAGCACCTGTAACTTCACCAAGTTCTTGTTTTAGTTTTTCTAATTGTTCTGTCTCTTTATCTGAGAGTTTTTCTTTACTTTTAATCTTATTAATTTCTTTTGAAATATCTTTTATGCTTCTCTGTGCCTTTATTTCTTTATTTATTTCATCTAAAGCATCAGATGTATCTTTTGTTCTATAATCTTTATTAAAAGTATTTTGGGCATTTACAAATTTTTCAAGAAAGTCGCCATCTTCTGCAATGTCATTTGGTATTTCATTAAAGATAGAACTTAAAGCTTCAACATCTTCTTTATTGAAAGAAGAGTATTTTTTTAATTCTCTGTTCTTTGTTTTAAGGTACTTTTCATTTTCGGCTAATTGGTTTTTATAATTTTTTTCTAATTCTGATAGTTTTTTCTCTTTATCTTCATCTGATAAGTTAGGGTCTTCTACTATTTTTGTTTCATCCTCAATATAATTTTTTTCTATTTTAGCTTTTGATTCATTAAATTCTTTTTCTTTTTCTTTTCTTTTTTTAACCATCCAAGAATCTAAAGTCATGATGTTTTTAATAGTCTTTTCATTTAGTTTTGGAAAGTCTTGTACTTTTACTTTTTTGGTCAACTGTGTTTTTTGTTTGGTTTTTTTCTTTTCAAGATTTTCTTTTTCTTTTTCTTTAAAACGAGAAAACAATTCTTGATAATCATTTACGGCTTTTTGGTTACCTCTAGAATAAGCTGTTGAAAAAGCAATCTCTCTCCCTGAGTCAGAGTCTTTGTACTTAACATCTTTCAAAACTTTTTTGATTTCGTTTTTTATTTCATCAGCTAATCTTAACATATATAACCTCTATCATGTAAGGGGGGTCCGCATACTTTTATCTAAAAAAGTACCCTACTTTAGTATTATGTAAGGATAAATCTCTATCCCCATCGCCAGATAAATCTTCTAGATCATTATCATTAACAGACATTCTAGTTTTTTCTAAATCTTTTCTAGGTGGTTTTTTTTTAGGAAGGGGTTTAACCATCTTAGATACATCTTCATCTTCTTTTTGTGCCATTGTTTTAGTAGCAATATATAATTTAGCTACCCTATGCGGACAGGTAGCTAAAGAACAAGCAAACTTTTTATTGAATTGTGATTTATCCATATCGACTACATCAAAACAATATGGTGTAAGTTCTTTTCTAACTTCTCTTAATTTTTGAGATATCCTATAATAAGCCTTACGACCTAATTCAGGATCATCTTTAATTTTTAACCATATCCCTTGTAGGTTTCGTATATTCTGAGCTTGACCTTCTAATATATCAAGGTACTTTAAATCTTTATCAAGTGATATTGCTTCTTCAAAGAAAGCTTCAATAGTTAAAAAGTGTTTTCTGATACAATCATGACATCTCTTACGGATATTATTTAAATGGTCTTCAAGTAAGACCATTTGCTTACAAATTTCTCTCATATTAAAGAGAGGGTTCATAATAGGTAACAAGTCCATATCTTTTTCAAGAAAGGTATTTTTTAATTCTGCATATCTTCTCATGTTTGAATCCTTTTAGCATTTATTAAAACATGAGATATAAACAAGTTAAAGTTTATAGTGGATATAAATTAAGAGTAAGAAAAGAAGCACACTAAAAATAATATTTATCATTTTAAAATCCTAGACGAAGATTAGGTTTGTATATATATACGATAAAAACTAAAAATCCAAGAGAAAGAAGTCTTATGAGATTAAAATTAAAAGAGATTTTTACAAAAAAAGGTTTTGTAATCGAATCTGAAAATTTAAAAGACCCACATTTAACAGAAAGAGGAGTCATTTTAAACTACACTTTGTTTAGTTGTATCTATGAAAAACAAATGAGAGCAGTAGTACAATATCGAGGATACCTAGATAATAGTATCCCACAAGAATCTATAAGTGTTAGTTTATCTTTAAGGGGTGCTAAAGAAGAGAAGGTATTTAATAAACAAGAATTTGATAAGATTTTAAATTTTATAGAGTCTTTTTGGATTGATGGAAACAAAGATTTTTATAGATAATCATTCCATAGTTGCAATTTCTGTAACCCCACCTAAAAGATCAGGTTCAAAAATAAGTTCTCCTGCATATCGAACAAATTCAAGATATTCTAATTTAGTATCAATAAGAGTAGTGATCTTAACCATTTCAGGTTTTTTAGAATATGTAAGAAGAGTTTCTTTATCTGCATCTTTTTTAGTAATGTACTCTAATAAATCTAAAGCTGCATCTTCACCTTTATGCTTTAACACTACCATTACAAACCCCATTTTGTTCATTTTACTACTTACTAATTTATTAATCTCATTATAGAAGTTATCTGCAAATTCACTTGCAATTCTTCTAACCATAGCTCTACGAAACATCATTTTTATATCTCCTTTATGTTTGTTTATTATACAAGTATTTTAAATATAAAGGAGATATATATGTCGTCCGTAATAGATCAAACCTTAAAGCAATTTAGTTTATATCTAGCAGATCCTGATAACATTCAAGAGAAATCATTAAGAGTATTTTTTGAGAAACAAATTATAAAAATAAATAAAGCTATAGGTACTAAGTTCTTTGGTTTATTTTCAAGAAAAGTAGAATTTGATGAAATAGTAACCTATTTCTCTTGTTGTGTATTACTTTCTAAAATGAGTACGATATTAGAAAAAGAAGGTTTTATTATCACAGGAAATACATTAGGGTACAGTTCTGATACTAAAGGTTTATTTAAAGCATATCTTAAAGATAATACGATAGTTGTAATTACAAGTACAAAAGAAGGAAACAAATATTCGTTGAATGTTTATTTTCGTAAAAACTTTGATACTACAGGGTATGGTAATTGGAGTTTAAGAGAACTTAATAATAAATTTAATGCTTTTATAAATAAACAGAATCTCATGAATCCACATATCTATGATCCTATGGTTACAAAAGTTTCTGATGTATTTATAAAAGAGTTTGAGAGAAGAATGAAAGTATATACTTGGGTAAATATAAATCATCTTTTAAAAGAGAGTGGGTTTAGTAGATTTATGAGAACATTTGAGGACTAGAATCTACCACCACCTTCTTGTGCAGGTTTAGTATATTTCAAACCTAAATGTTTAGCTATCTTTTCCACAGCATCACTATTCTCAGCTAAACTGTTGCCTGCAGCTGAATAGATACCTCTCAACACTTCATTAAAGGTACTGTCATTTAATGTAAAGGCATCTTGTGCAAGTTTAGCCTTAGTCAGTTCAGGGTCAATATTCAATAATTCTAAAATTACACCTATATCTAAAGACCCCTTTTGATATAAGTTAAACAAAGCATCAAAAGTATCTTGATTATCTCTTAAACCTAAACGAGTGAATGTTAATGTAGGATGTACTACTCTCTCTTCACCATCATCATCTTCTTCTATAAATCCCATTCTCTTACACATAGGTTTAAGGATATTTTCTTCTACCATTTCTTGTAGTACTTCTCTCATTAACATATATCTAGTGTTAATAACTTCAAGATGTATACGATCCCCACTATATGCACTCTCACCACTTAAAAGAGATTCAGTTACACCTAAACCTGCATACATCTGTCTATCTGTCATATCATATTCAGAAGATAAGTCTAATAGACGACTGTCTGCACCCATCTCTTCCCAATTTACTTGGAAATTTGAGATAATAGAATAATCAGGATCAGATAAAGCTAAATCCACTTGATCTCTTAAAGACTCAACATCTGCTGCATCCATATCTTCTGCATATACTAAACGAATAGGTGTCATATGTCTTGATGCAATACTTGTTTGTGCTTGTCTTAATTTATCTCTAAAGATTAAAATTCTAAGACATCTCTCTAATACACTATGCCCACGAGGTTCATATTGAGATTTCTTTCTTGCCATAAAGAATACAAAACTACCTAATTCTGGATCAGTATTTAAAGCAATATTACGACCTTCACGAATAGCTTCTACAACATCCGGTGGCATAGATTGAGCAATTCTCAAAGCATCCGGATCTTCTAAAGTTGCTCTTTCTACAATATCTCTTGTTTTACTGTCAGGGATAAGTTCTATAATCTTCTCATCTGTAAAAGGGAAAGATTCCATATGTACTTGTTCAGGTGGGAGAATACGAATAGCTGTCCAACCTTTATAATTTTTTCTTAACCAAGCATATGCTTCTTCATGAGCATTTTCTTTTTCTTTCCAGTATTCTTCTACTTCTTCATATTCTTCTTCATATTCTTCTTCCTCATGGTCTTCATATTCTTCATCTGAAACCATAGAAATTTCTTGTTCTTCTTGTTCTTCTTCTTTTTTAGCTTTTTCTTTCTTAGGTTCTTCTTTCTTAGTTTCTTCTTTTTTAGCTTTTTCTTTTTTAGGTTCTTCTTTTTTGGATTCTTCTTTTTTGGATTCTTCTTTTTTTAATTTTGATGTATCTACTTTTTTTATTTCTTGTGTTGCTTTAGGTGTTTCAGTTTTCTTCTTTTCATCTGCACCTTTTTTCTTAGTCTTTGTAACTCTATAATGTGTTACTTCTTTAGGCATATCAGGATTGTTATCTTCACAAAATACAAACACTTCACCTAATAAATTGTACTCATGGATAATTTCAATAAGTCTATGTAAGAGTCCTACTCTCTTTGCCCATTTCTCACAAAAAGATAATGCTTTACGAGCAATTTCTTTGTTCTTAGCTACAGGCATACCTAATCTAATTTTAGATAAAGGTAATTCTGTATGTAGATCAATCGCTTGACCAACAAAAGGGTCAGTTCTATAAAAGAACCTATAAAAGTTCCTTTGTTCATCTAGTGACTGAGGTAATTCAAGAAAGTCTGTTGAAAGCTCAGGTGAATAAAAATTACCACCACCACCTAACATAGGTGCTGTGGACATAGCTACTTTTACTCTGGACTTCATTTCAGAAGCTGTTAGTTTTCTTACAGGCTTTACTTTTGCCTTTGACCTAGTATTTATTTTACTGACGGTTTTTGGCTTTTCTTCTTCTGTCATTTATTTCCTCTTCAGCTTTAACTAATTTCTTAGTACATTGTTTCAATAAAGATGTATGCAAAGTATCCCCCCTAAAAAACTTTACCCATAATCCACCTTTTAAATTATACATCTTTTCTATGCTATGTATAAGATTTAAGTTGTCTTTCTTACCATCATAACTTATTTCTAAAATTCTTGAAATTACTCTCTCATATGCTGTATTTAATTCTCTTGGTTTCATTCTAACTAACCTCTATGTAAGATGTCTATATCTACTATACTAATATAAATAATCTATCTCCTACCTATTATTCTATCTCTTAAACTACCACCCCTAGATGTTGGTAATTTAGGTGCTACTCTACCTGTACTGCTACCTAGACCAGGTGATCTACCAAAGTATATATCCCCACCTCTCTTAGGACTATACATTCCACCAAGTCCACTACCCCCAGCTGTATAAATTGTCTTTTGTTTACCTACATTCTGACTAGCTATCCATACCATTCTTACTAAAGCATCACTCATATCGTCATGCTTACCGTCTACTTGTGGTGCTTCTACGGTGATTAGATTCTTACTATGTACTGTCGATTGTAATTCCATCAATTCATTTAAATATGCTTCATGTTGGTTTGTACTCTCAGCATTAGGCTTATCATATAACTCTAATCTCTCATCCCACATCATATCTTTAAAATTTTGAAACATCTGACTTGTTATTTGTTTAGTCATATTGACTGTCTTCATCTGACCCAAACCTCTCTTTTGTAAGGCTTGTTCAAATGGTATACCTGCCCATTGGTCAAATATCCCTTCTGTGATATAAAATTTCTTTGAGTAGTCTAATACCCAATCAGCTACATCATCAAAATCTAATCTCTCTTTATTAACAAATTTGCCTACTCCCGCTTTAATCATATCTATCTTATCTAACACGATCTTATCATCTTCAACATGACCTATAGCAATAGCAGTACCGTCACCTACTAAAGCCAAGTCTATACCCATAAAGTGTGGTTTTTTAGCTTGTCCTCTTTCAACTGCTGTTCTCTTAGGATTTACACATTTAAGTAAATCTTTACTATCTTCTATCCACCCTCTTGTTCTATCTGTAAATTCACCACCATATTCTGTAAAGAATACTGTAGGGTTCTTTAAATAGTGTTTTTCAAATTCGGTAGCTGGGACTGTAGGGTTTACTTCCCATGTAGGAGCTTGTACACAAAGCATATTACTAGAAGCTTTACCGCCTTGCATACCGATTTGAAATAATTTATAGAATAGACCTTGTTTACCTAAAGGAGATGAAATAGAGATAACACGACCTTCTACGGGACCGACAGGGATTCTACGATCAGTGGGGTCTTTAGGGGAGTAAGCTGATGTAGAAGGAACAACAGCATTATAGACTTCTTCTGCACCACTTTGACCTGTTTCAGTAAAGTGGGCGATTTCATCCATGATCACACAAATATTACCAGCACCACGAAGCCCTTTAGCAACACAAGACCTAAAGGTCACTTTCAATGTAGCTTTAGCTGTTGGGTCTTCTATATATCTACCATATCTTTCTACATCTTTAGGTGTTTGAAAGCGAGCATAGGATTGTGTGTTATTTGCTGTGTAAGGTCCAAAAAAAGCACAATTTCCAGTTACAATATTTCCATCTAAAGTGAAATTACCATGTCCCTCTACTGTTGCACAATATACTTCTTCAAAACGATCTGTTTCCTCTATATCTTTTACTGCCCACTCTATATCATTATTAGATTCTAATATGTCTTTAGGTTTAAGACCTATTGTAATAACAGTCTCTTTATTACCTAATACATACCACCTATGATTTTCTGTTGTATAAATAACTTTATCTACACCTTGTCTCATTAAAGTTAACTTATATAACTTTTGCTTACCAAAAGATCGTATAGGGGCGGAGACCCATGAACCATCTCTAGTTAAAAGGATTTGTTCTGTACCTGCCACATCACCAATCTTTTTAACTCCTTGATCAGTTATGATTTCTGTATCATAAGCAAAACAGTTGCGAAAGTGACCTGAAACCTCATTATATAATAACCCTGCTTGGTCTTTATCTGTAGCTACAGAGATAATTTGAATATTATTACTAGCAGGTAGACCATAATATGCTTGTGGGTCAGTCTTCTTTATCAGCTTATATGTTTCATATGCAGCTATACAAGCAGATATTGTTGTGTTATGGTTAGTCATACCATTGGCTACAAACATAGAACCATTAGGTACATTTAAATCATATACAGGTTGCACATCTGTTGTTATTTCCGTAACAGGATCATAATAATAGCTATCTGTTTTATCTACATCTAAGATACTTAAACTGTTTGAATCACATTTAGAAACAATACCTAAATTCAATAATAAGATTTGTAGCTGGTGCTTATACTCTTCATTTATAGAATATATTACCTTACTGTCTTTAAACACACCCTGTATATATGCACTGACAATCTCTGAACTTGAATAGAGAATTATACTTGGTACAAAATCTTTATCACCTAAAGCAATAGCTTCCTCTATACTCAGACTATTATTCTTACCCCACAAGTTTGTATCTCTATGTATACAAACAATGTCACCTAATTTTAAATCAGATAAGTATCTCCACTCAATATCACCATTATCAGATAAGACTTTAATTCGATGGTTTCCAGTACCACCTAATCTATACCCACAATGAGTTTTAAACTTAAAGACAGGTTTTACCCCACCATTATAAAAGAACTCACTTTGAGATGTAACTTCTTTACCTTCTTGTGCAATAGTGACTTTTAAAGGTTGAAATTCACTACCGTTAGTATTACCTAACTGATCTATTCTAAAGATGCCATTATCGGTAAGAACTAGAGTATCTCCTAAAACACATTTCCCTGATCTACGACCGATTGACAAAACCATTTCTCGTCTTTCAGTACCAGGTACAACCTCACCTATATTACACCTACCATCATCATATATATGTTTTAGATATTCTTTCTCAGTAAGCTCTTTCCAATTCTCTCTCCTCCAATCTGAGATTTTAAATTTCTTAGTATCATCTAGTTCTAGTCCATAATGTGCTTTAAGAATAACTTTCTGTACTGGAAATAAAGTCATCCCTAATCCCCAGGGTGCTTCTACAAATTCAATGATATTAGCATCCTCTTTAGATTGTATACCTGCTTTGGCACTAGCAGCTATCGCAATAGTTGAAAATGACATATAAGATACCTCCTTTTTTAATCATATATATGCATCATATATATATACTACATTTAAGAGGAATATTAAAATGATAGATTCTGATATGATGAGAACCTTTTATAGGTCTGGTGGTTATCAATATGGTGATATAGATGAAGTAGTATGGCAAGCAGTTAAAGAAAAAGATTTAAGCCAATTCACTTACATAGACCCTAAGTATTTTGATAACAAAGAATTTATGCTAGAAGCAATCAAGAATGAAACATCACAAAGTGTTTCTATTCAATATGCTAGTAAAAGACTAAGAGATGATAAAGATATAGTTTTAGCATCAGTTCGTAAAAAAGGATATTATGCTATTCAATATGCTAGTAAAAGACTAAGGGATGATAAAGAAGTTATCCTAACAGCAGTTAATTCCTCTGTTCTAGCTTTTCCCTATGCTAGTAAAAGACTTAAAGATGATTATGATGTAGTATTGGAAGTTCTCAAAAGAGATAAATCTATGCTTAGTCATGCAAGTATTAGAATACAATCTATGTACTCTGATACTATCATTGTTGAAGGTGTTAAAATAAAATTTCTAGGTGAATTTACAAAGGAAGAGAAAACTAAAATATCTCATAATTGTAAGATAGGCTTACAAGCAATAAAGAAATCACCCCTACAATATTTTGAATCAGCTTTATCTGAAGGGAGTGTTATTATAGGCAAACCTGAAAAGCTAAAGTCCTTATTAGCACCTACATTAAACGGTATGTACTCCGGTCCTAATGATGTTGTGATTTTAAAGTATTTAGGTAAAGACCTTTCCACTTCAATAGTACATGAATTTGCACATAGGTTTCACCATAAATATATACCTGGTGGATATAACAATTCTGAGATTATAGAGCTATTTAAAAAAGCTACTATGAGTAAAAAAGAATGTATGCTTGTTCGTATGCCTAGTTTAGGTTCTCCTTTATCAAATTTGATAAAGGGGGATAAGTGGTGGTGGTCTGTAAAAAGAGCATCTAAAGAATTTTATTTAAAAAAAATAATAAATGATGGTGGTTTATATATATATGAGGATGCAGATGCTTATGAGAGAATGTTTACAAGAGAAGAGATTATAAAAATGTTAGAGTGTCCAAGTGAATATGGATCATCTGACCCTTATGAGTTTTTTTCTGAGATGTGTACTTTAATTACTATGGGTTTAGTTACACCGGATCAGAAGAAGATTGCATATCATTTCACACAGCTTGTAAATAGTCTTTAATTAGGAGGTAATGTACTATCATGTACTTTTTTAGATAAATTGTCTAATCCAAGTATATGAAATACTTCACTTAAAGGATGACCTATAAGGTTATGTAAAGACCATTGATACTTTTCAGGTAGTTTAGCAATTAACTTTTGCATGGTGTTATTCTCCTTTTTCCATTCTAGCTTTAGCTTCTTTTAACCATTCTTCACCATCTACCATTTTACCAAAGTTAGCAAAAATACTTTCAGACATTTCAGGTCTTACTTTAGCTTCATCACAAGCCTTTCTAAAAGTCTCAGCTATAAAACCAAATATGATTTTAAATGCTTTAGATTCTAAATCAACAGATTGACCTGATAAGACTTCTTTTTTCTTTAACCATGTATCACCTACTGCTTTAAGAGCAGAGATTCTACGAATAGATAATTGACTTGTATTTTCACCTTTTCGTTCAGCTTCTGCTCTTTCAAATTTAAGAGAAGCAGCTTCTTCAGCTAGACCTTCAAGTACAGCATCAAGAACCCCACCAGAATCTGAATTTTTTAAAGTTTGGTCTAAGACTTTATCTTCAACCATAGATTCTTTTCTTCTCTTTTGTAATTCTTGTACGGCTGAATTAGTACCTACAGGTCCACCTGTTTGGTAATGAGCTGGGGGTCCTGAATAAGGGTTAGTTAAAGTTATTTCATTAGAACCTGGTCTACCGGGTAAACCTGACATAACAATAGGTGCACCTGTTTGGGGGTTAATTTTAATGGTATCGGTATCCCGAACTTCAGAAGGCTTTCGCCATACTGTTTTACCTAATTCATCAACAACTTGTACTCTTGATACACTTGAGTCAAACATATTTATATATCCTAATTGATAGGGTCATAACCTTCAGCTACTAAAAAAGTATTTACAAAAGTTTTAATATTCCACTTATTACCCACTAAAGTTCCAAAGGTATACAACAAAGCTCCATTATTGTCATATTTATTAGAACCTGTGAATCTCATAGTGTCTGTATTATTATTAGTTACATTTTCTATTGTAATATGATCTATAGTAGCATCTGTATTAGCACTTGGGTCATATGATATAACTATATCATTACTATACATATAAGCCTTATGTATATTAGTCAAGCTAGATTTCGCTTTAGTAATAGGGAAATTTAAAGAGTCCCTTAAAAAGTTTCCAAAATCATTATTTAAAGGTGCAGTTGTTATTTCAGATATAGCTGAAGTACCATGATCTTTAAAGACAACTTTCTTACCTAATAACTTTTCAGCTGTACCGTCAAATAACAAATTACCATCACTATCTTTAATAATGAAAGGAGAATCTCCACCCCATAAGTCATATGTGAAAGAAGAAACTTGGATTATAATATCATCTAGAATAGTTAAAGATGTAACTTTAACTTGAGTATCATCTTCAGGGTCTACCATAGCTGTGAAATTCATTTTAGCATCATTTAAAGCACCTGCTAAAGAACTAGCTATATCATTTAAATCTCCAAATCCATTACCTTGCCCCCTACCAAATGAATCACCTACTTGAATAGAACCTAGTATTTCTAATTCACCCATATTATCACTATAGATTTGAAAAAGGTCAGGTTCTAATTGAGCATCAATAGGATCACCAGCACCACCATCTACAGGATCACCAGCATCATCAAGTAAATGATTAGCATATTTATTAGAATTGACTTTAATGATAACTGTAGGAAGGTATCCATCAAATTTAGCAAAATAACCGGTACCTCTAGCAGTACAGATTACTTGTGTGTCAAAGCCATATCTAAGACTAGGTGCATTATAACCTCTTGAAGGATCAGAAGCTCTACCTTTATGACCTACAAGTAATTTAAAAGGCTGTGAAGCTGATGGTTTTCTATGTAAATTAGGTAACATGGTTAAACCTCAAATCCACCGAATAAAACATCGGCAAGTGCTTGTGGTGTTTGTTCATCATCAATTTCTAATTCATCATTAGTTGTTAATGAGAACTCATCTTCATCATAGTTATTAGCAAACAAACTAGCTGTCTTTTCACTATCACTACTATTAGCTAACTTAATAGCTTCTTTTTGATACTTACGAGGATTATCTATACCTAATAATTCAACACTAGCGATTATAGGTTTATTATACTTCTGACAAATATCTTCAGCATTCTTATATACACAAGTAGCACATTTATCCATTTGTAAAACTGCAGGAATAGTATTTGCTCTATGTTGTAAAGCACCTTGTTCACAGCCTGTAACACCATTAGGTGTATCATATGCTTTAGCATCTACATATACTTGACCTGATAAACCTTCATGAGCTTTTCTTAAAGAGCCGATCTTTTCTCCATAGTGGTCTAATACTTCACTAGCAAATTTAGTTTGTAAGAGTACATCAAGGTCTTTACCCATATTACCTTCAGCCATCTTTTGTCTTACCCATTTTTCAACAGATTCAGCACTAGCGAGTAAAGTTCTAGGTTTCTTGTTTTTGATAATGTGTGCAGTAAATTGGGTGTCTGTATAATTTTTCTTTTCACTTCGAGTTAAGAAATCGAGAACTTTAGCTAATTTCTTTTGAGGATTAGATACACCATAGGTAATATTTTCAACTTGTTCTCTAGTAACAAGTTGGCTCTCTACTAAAGATGATATCTTATTCTCAATTTTATCATTGATTAAAAGAAGTTCTTTTTCTTTTTGTAATAAAGGCATAGCACTAGCTTTTTTCAATCTGAGTGTAATTTCTTTTTGTACAGCATCAAATTCATTTCTAGCTTGTTTGAGTTTATTTAATTCAACCCATTCTTGTTTGTTATACTCTTTATCACTAATATTAGAAGAAGCTTCTTTCATTGCTTGGTAGTCTTTTCTCATTCTTTGAGATAATTCTTTTTGGAAAGCAAAAAAGTCATTATTAGCTTCTTTTAATAAATTGATTTGTTCAAAGATAGCTTCACTATATGGACGACTAGATATATCTGTTTGGTCTTGGGTAATAGAATTAATAGATTTTTCTACTACTTGTTCAGGTGAAGAACAACCACAAGCAATCTTTTCTACTTGTTTCATAGAAATTAGATTAGCATTTACAAGTCTTTGAATTTTATCTTGTGCTACTCTTGTTCTGATAGCAAGTTCTCTTTCTTCAGCAGAATCTATTTTACTAAATTCATTAGAGTACTTTTTACCTTCCATAGTGGAGATATTCAAACCACTACCGATATAGCTACCTTTTTTAGTTAAAACAGGTTTAGCTGCGATCTTTGTCAATTCTTTAGTTTTATTGAAATGATCTGTATCCATAGATGCTATTTTATTGATTTGATTTTCACTAGCTAAACCTAGTCTTAATAAATCACTAGCTAAACGATTAAACTTATTTTCTTGAGCTTGTAGTTCTCTTTGTTGGGGTGTAGTGTAATGTGGGTCAATTTCTTGAATCACTTTACCGAACATACCTTTTTTACCTACACCAAGACCCATATAATCTGATGCTTCTTTAGGAAGAGTGGCATAGTTATTTAATTTAGCTGTTTTTTTAGAAACATCTTTAATACTAGCTATTTCATCATATTGATCTTCTGTGATCATACCTAGTTTTAAAAACTTATCTAAAAGAGTAGCAAATTTAGATTGAATTACTCTCTCTTCTCTTTCATTTATACTGTCTACATAATCAACTTCTGGAGTATATTCATCTAAAAGTTCTTGTGCTTGATCTGTAGTATATCTTTTAGTTAAGTCTTCTTGTGTTTCAAACCATGTTTGTGGTTGTACTGGAGCAGGTGCTGTTGATAAGAAAGCTGATTTTAATCTTTGTTTATAATTATCACCAGAACCTATTTTGATACCAACAGTTTTAAGTTTAGGTGCATAGGTATCAAATGCTTTTTTCCAATTAATAGTATTAACTACTTTACGACTTTGATGATAGTCATAAGCACAATCTTGTGCATTAGGAATAATATACATAGCAGATGCACATCTCTTTTTAATAGTTTTGTCCCATCTACCATTAAAAAGACCAGGAAATGCTTCTTCTCTAATATAGACTTTGCCATGTAGACCATGCTCACTAGCTATTTTTTCACCTATAGATTCATTATATCTACGACCCATTTCATTTTTAAGATCAGCTACAATAGTTCTTATAGGTTCGCCATAAGCAGATCGTCTCATAGCTTTTTCTATACTAGCTCTATAGTCATCACCGGGTAAACTATCAATATCTCTTTCAGGATTAGTATACTTAGGGTGTTTTCTATTTTCATTAGGTACTAAATCTAAACCTGTTGTGCTAGTACCCCAAGCAGATTCTAATTCTTTAAGATTAGAATCAGAATAGAAACCTTCATCCATTTCTTCATAAATATCTTTTTTAGATCTAGCACCTTCTAAGTTTTCTTTAGGTGTTTTTGCTAACCATGAATGATCTACTATAGGTACATATTGATCACTAGCTTCTTTAATAAAATCACCTAAATGGATACCACCTTCGTCATCTGTATGGCTAGGTATTTCAGAGAATAAAGGGGAATCATTAGGGATCATACCTGATGGTAGTGAAGATAAGCCTTTAGCTTCGGGTAATCTAGCTTTTTCAAGGACACCACCATTATATTCGGTATCGAATTGAAAGCCATCTAGCATATAGTTAGAACCACTTGTTAAGGTATAACCACCATTAGGTACACGACTAACACTTTTATGTTCAGGTGCGAATTTAGATTTTTTTAACATTTTTAGTACCAACCTCTTCTTCTTTTTAAACTAGCTGTTCTTTTCATAGGGGGAGCAACAACAGGAACTGCCCTATTAGTAGATTCATTCCATTTCCATTCTATTTTAGGAGGTAATGGTTGAACATCTGGGTCTCCAACTTGATTTTGTATTTGAGCAACATCATCAAGTTGTTCGTTTTGTTCATCTGCCCATTGTTCAGGATCATCTTTAATAGCTTCAGCTTGTTCTACGATAGTTTCGGTGTCACGAGATTTCTGAGACCAATGGGGAGCTTTAATTTCATCATACAAGGTATCAGTCATAGCGGATAGTGCTTCTACTATATTCATATATTGTTTTCTCATATGTTTAATTTCTTGAATATAGCCTTTACCCCCAAGACTGCCATCAGGTGAAACATCACGAGATTTTAATTTAGTGAAAATAGAATAGGCTGACATAGCATGACCGAGAGAAGATAAAGTAGCTCTAAGTACTTTAGCGAGGTCTTTACTAGATTTATAATTAAAGTCATGTTCTTCAATTAAAGTTCTTTGGCTTGGGGGCATCCCACTCCAACCCCATTGGCTACCATCATTATTATTATCTTTGATAAAACGGACTTCCCCTGCCGTTTTTCTCATTTTCTTTGGAACATAGCTCATTTAGGAAACAACCTTATTAAAAATAATGTATATGTTAAATAAGGTTTTAGTATAAAAGATTTATATGATTACTTCCAATTATTACCTGGCTTAGTTTTTCTCTTGATAGATTTAGAGTCATTCCATTTCTCTCTCCATTTACGATTATATTCAGCTCTTTCTTTAGAACCTGGTTTACCAGCATTGGCTGAACCATAATCATTATGGAGTCTATAACAAGTACCTTCGCCAGGTGTACCCTTACCTTTCCAATCTCCCTTAGAATAACAATTAGAATTATCTAAAGCTGGTGGCTTATCATATTTCTTGCCTCTTTCACCTCTCCATCTACGACCTGCAAAAAATTCACCTGCCATATCATCGTCATCATCTTCAAAGTCTGCCATTAAATCGGAACTAAAATCACTTTCAGATAACCCACCCATATCATCATATAAATATTCATCACCAGCATATAAATCTTGATCATAAACATCATAATTCGTTTCAGGTAATGTTTTATAGAAAGAAGATGTATTGTTAAAAGAATATCTATTACTTCTAGCATACTTATTATATTCATGTTGCATAGATTGTTCTACAACATCTTCCATCATACTTATTTGATTTCTTGGAATATTTAGAGAATGTACTAACTTAAGAATCTCTTCTGTATCATTAGTCATAACGGATTCCCATACTTGTTCTGTAATGTTTTCAGCTGTGGGATTAATCATTGCTAAATCATTAATTAACTTATCTGCAATATCCATTAATTTACTTTTTACTTGACCTGCTTTTCTATTTTGAAAAGGTCGATATACATTTGAAGATGAAAATTTTCTCATTTTAAAGAAAGCTCCTTTAAAGTCTTTTCTATATGAGACTTTATAAAAGCATTATAAAATTATATTTGTTCTAATATTACATTATTATCTTTTAAGTAAGAAATACCTTCGTTATGTACCCCATTTAAATCCATAGGGCAATAAACTTTGTTTATTCCAGCATGGTGTATAGCTTTAGCACACATTAAACAAGGGTCACAATTTACAATAAGTATTTTCCCTTGTGTTGCCTGTCCATTTCGACAAGCATTTAATATAGCATTCATTTCAGCATGATGGCAACCTACATCATTTTGAGTACCTGATGGGATATTTTTACTTGTCCTTAAACATATATCACCACCACATAAAGTACCTAATGCTTTTCTAGGGTTTCCATTATAACCATCAGAGATAATAGAATTAGTGATAGGGTCAAGTATAAGGGCAGATACTTTTCTACGATTACAAGGACTAGCTTGTGCTAATAAATTACATTGTTGTATACGAATATATAATAGGTTTTCTTTCATCATAACTCCTTAAGGAGCTATAATTATACCAACTTAGAATCTTCTTCTATTTCTAATTAAGTTAGCAACCATTTTTCTTTTAGCTTGTTTGGCGATAGGAGCATCTTCAGCCATTAAACCCACCATAGGATCATCTAAATCCATCATCTCATCTTCAAAATCCATACTGTAATGAGATGCTGTAGGTTCTTGTTCGTCTGCCAAAAGACCAAAACTTTCACCTAAACCGGAATTTACTTCATCAAGACTTAACATAACATCACCATCTAAATCTAATTGATTAAAAATATCTGGTGAACCACCCCATTCTTGAGCATCGATAAAACCATCTTGGTTTAAATCATATTCGTTAAAAACACCATGTGCTCTTCTACGGGAAGAAGCTCTCTTTCTACGAGAAGCTAACTTATCTAAAGTGAACATAGACATTTGTTTTTTAGATTCGAGAGTAGGATTTAAATCAAGATCAAACATTTTTAATTGTTTTTGCAAATCTGGTGAATCTTTGAGGTCTAATTCTCTTAATTCTTTTTTGAAATCTTCACCGGGTTCAAAATCTAAACCAAGACTTTGAAGTTCTCTTTGAACTGATGGTGATACTCCAGCTTCAAATTTATCAAAGTATTCATGTTGGATTGATTCTTGTACTTTCAAGAAAGCATATTTAATCACATCCTTCATTTTATTTTTTTGTGCATCAGGAATGTTTAAAGTGTCAACAAGATCAAACATAGCAATAATATTTTGATCTGTTGGGTGTAAACCTAAACCAAAAAGAGCTTCTCTAATAGGATAAGCTGCTTGACGATTTACACTAATAACTTTAGCAACAGCATCGCCTACAAGTTCTTTAACAAGTGCTGTAACACCAGCACCAGCTAATTTTCTACGAGCAAGACCACGATGTTTAGCAACTCTACGAGAAGCTAATTTAGAAATACCAAAACCAGAACCGATACCCATTTCAATTTCTTCTGGTGTAAGATAGCCATCCATATCAGTATCTAAACTATTAAATATTGTTGGTGAACCACCCCATTCAGATTCATCGATAAAACCATCTTGGTTTAAATCATACATATCGTGCATGGTATGTGCTTGAAGATCACCATCATCTAAAGAGGATAAGGTGTCTTCGGCATCTGCTAATTCTGCTTGGAGATTAGCAATCTTTCTTCTTAAAAATGCAGTTCTATTCATTTTTATCTTCCTTTTCTACGAGGACTTTCGGGTGTAAATACATATTCAATATTAGGGTCTAAATTATATTTCTTAATAAGAGCCTTTGCTGGTGTGAATACATATTCAATGTCTTGTTGTTTGGGTTTCTTTGATTGGGATTTAGGTACAAAAGGTGTTTCTTGTATCTTTTGTCTAGGTACTACACCTGGTTTTCTACCTCTAGGGGTAGGAACTACTGGTGTAGGTACAACAGCGGGTTTTCTACCTCTAGTAGTAGGTAGTATAGGTGTAGTAGGAGATGTAATACCTGAAGGCAAAATCATATTTAATAATTCTGTTCTCCAATTACTAGGTCTTTGGTCTTCAACCCCAATATAGTATAAATCACCAACATTAACATTTACAGTATACCATGCACCTTGTTCACCACGAGTAAAGGTTCTTGTCGCTAATTTAAATTTAGCATATACTTCACCTTTTTTATTCTTAGTGAAACCTATACAAATACCTTTATTGTAATTATAAGCAAATTCACTAACATTATCGACTATTGTTTCAATACTCAAGTCACCAGATTTCTTTATAGAATCTGCCAATGCTTTTCGTGCAAATGCTTCAGACATTTCTTTACGGTATTGTGGTTGTGGTGCATTACCTTTTTTAGATGAATATACAAATTCAATAACAACAGGTGCTGATGTTTGGATTGTTTGTCTAACAGCTACACCTTGTTCTCTTGTTTTAGCATATCTGTATAAACCTGTTTCTCGACCTGCTTTAGCACTATTATCTCTAGCACCTGAGAAAGCATATCTTGCACCATAAGGATTACCAAAACGACTCATTTTTCTAACAGAAATAATACAGCTTGTAGGTGTCTTATCTATCTTAGATATAATAAGTACTTGTTTGTTTAATTCTGCACAATTTACTTTATTAGCTTCATTTGCACAATTATTACCATCCACAAAAACAAGTTCCCCTACTTCTAATTCTTTACCTAAAGATGTTTTAGGAATACTAGGGTCTACTGTTGCAGGATCGGTATAAGGTACACCTGCTTCTGTTAATCTTTGAACAAACTCTTGTTCTGCATAAGGTCTGTTTGAAGGATTTTTAGTACATCTTAATATCGCCCAAGCAGCAAATTCTGCTGGTCTATCTAAAGAACTCACTATTAACATACATTCTCCTTTTTATATATAAAGAGAATATGTTATAAAGATTTAATTGAGAGTATCTTTTTCACCAAAAATGTTTTTTAAATTTTCTTCTAAAATATTATCTTTAGCATTTAAAACAGCTTCTTGAAATATGATTTCGTTATTCTGTAAATTGAATGGTATAGAACTTAAAATTTTAACATCACCCACACCCTCATAACTGAGAAGTAAAAAATTTTCATCTTTTAAAGATGATTCAGCTACAAGAACAAAACCTAAAGGATTGTTTCTTGTTCTTAAGAGAGATTTAATAATATCTCTCCATAATTCTTTATCTATGGGATTAGAATCTTCTTCAAGAGAACCATTTTCAAAACCTAAGAAATAAGGTAAATCAGGATTAATATTACCCTCTTCATTAATAGAGAAAGTAATAATATGGCAAGGTAAAGAAGCTTCTTTACTCCAACCTACAGTAGTATTCCAAATTTTTAAAATATTTTTAGAATGTGTTGTTACCCAATCTAAAGTTCCCCTTGCAAAAATTTCAGCTGAGTTCATTTCTAACATGACTTTCTTCCTTTTTTGAGTTATTATCGTAATACATTTTATATTATGGAGATAACTCATGGAACAAGACTTTTTAAAGAAAAAGCGATTATATCGTAATACCCTAATTACTCTTAATAATGCTAAAGGTATGTTAAGAGATTTACAATCTAAACTTTCAAGAGAAGATGAAGATATTAGCGACTTAAAACAAATCATTTCTAGTATAGATAAAATTATACAAGAAAAAACTAATTTGGAACGGAAGACTCGGGGAAACTTAGAATAGATATTCTTGATGCTATTTCTCTACTTGTTTCTTTTAATATGCCTTCTTCGTCTATATTACATTTAATTGTTACACATTCTCTTAAATCTTCAAACTCTATAAAATAAGAACCTTCATCTTCACCTAGTATCCCATAACATAAAATATCTGGTATTCCTTTTACTATATAAGCAACATCTGTATATAAATCTAAAGAATATTTACCATCTTCATTTAAAATATGTGGTGTTAAGAAAAAGAATGAGAATGATTCTTCTTCATGACTATACTTGTTAAAAACAATAGGTATTAAGAGTATAGGAAGTTTCATAGGAAAAGGATAATTTTTAGTAGTCATTTCCCAAGCAATTTTTAAAGAATTAAAAGTCTCTATTAAGTTTTTTATCGAACTTTCTTTGATTTCATCTAATAATTCTGTACTATCTATCTTCATAAAATATGATCTTTCATTAAAGGAGAATGAATATGCCTATATATACCTACCAATGTAAAAAATGTAATAAAGAAATTAAGGTTCGTCTTAATTATTCTGATGTACCACCAAATAAATGTAAAGAGAATAATTGTGATGGGGAATTAGATAAAATATATAAACCTTCTTCTTTTGCTTTAAAAGGTTCAGGTTGGTTTAAAGATGGGTATTAATACTATTATTGCATATATAAATACTATCTTTGCATATATGCTTTTATAAAATATATCTTTGCATATCTGGTATATCATTGCATATATATGCTACCCTTAAATTTTTAAGCCTGTCAAGGACTATTTTTCTTTATCTGATTTTTTAGTAATTTCTATATATTTATCTAAAGCAACCTGACCTAAAATATAACCTATTTGGATAAAACCACTTGTTATGACTATTGTTATAAGTAAAGTTGTAACAGAAGGGTCAATCTTATTATCTACTTTATAGAGTACATAAAAGATAATAGCTTTCCAACCTATTTCACTTATTAAATAAGCTAAGAACTTTTTAGATTGTAAAGGGAGTCCAACAATTTCTTCTAGGTCTAGTTTACCATCATTTTCTTTATTCATAAACTTCTCCCACCACCTCTAACTATTAAACCACTTCTCTCTATAACGGGTCTAGGTACATTTTGATGTGTTATAGGTATATTCACTCTAGTACCACCTAATCTCTTTTGTACTTTATCTTCATAATCTTGATCATAGAGTTTATCATCATCCATAATAGAAGGACAGCTATCTACAATCGCTTGTAATCTTTCTTGTTCTTCAGGTAACATGATAGGTAAGAACTCTCTAAAACCTTTACGAGCATCAGGATCTTCATTTAAGAATCGCCATATAAGATCGTTAGGTAAGATAGCAGGATTGGTTTCATCTCCTGGGATACCTTTAAGATTATTTCTGCCATCTCTATCAATCCAGAAATTTTGACCTTTAGATTTATTTACAATATTTACCATTTTAAGAGTCTCCTTTTATATAAAGAGAGAATTTATAGAAAGATTATCTTTTCCAATTTTTAGCGATATTAAATTCATTTCTAGTAACAGCTTTATAACCAAAACCGACAGATACAGAATCACCACTTGAAATACGATTACCATTTTCATCTACTTTAATATTCATAATAGCTTTCTTAGCTTTATTACTATTCTCTGCCCAAGTCTTAACTTCTTCTATTTTATCTGCCCAAGAAAGTAAATATTTACTAGCTTCAAAAGGTTCACCTTTAAAGTCCGTTCTGAGACCGTAAGCATGAATTTGAATATCTAAAGAGTCAGAAATTTGAGTAAGTTGTACTACTTGGGGAATAGTAAGAAATTGAGCTTCATCTATAAAAAGAATTTGGATAGGGAGTTTTGTATCTTTATCCATAATCTTGCTGTGTATCATTTCATAAAGGTTCTCTTTTTCGGAAATAGAAATAGCATCGTGATGGATACCAATACGAGAAGATACTTTATTAAAACCATCACGACCTGAAGCAACAGAAGGTACAAGTATAAGATTATTAATACCTCTTTCAGTACAAGCATGGGCAGATAAAATGAGATTGGCAGTTTTACCTGCATTAATAGTAGAATAGATAAAAGTAATCATACTTCGCCTCTTAGTCTTGGTTCGATAATTTTTTTAATACGGTCTTTAATTTGGTTTACTTTTTGTGGTTCGAGATTTTGTCTTTTAGAAATTTCTTTAATGCTATAACCTTGAGTCATATCTTCAAATACATTAGCCATATCACCTTTAAATAAATCTTTCATTTGTTGGTGGATAATATCTTCATCAATACATTTTTCTTCGGTGGGGATATAATTGAATCTGTCATCTTCAGTTTTAGACACTTTTTCGTTTTCTCTACTTTTTTTAGTTTTCTTTAAGTAGTTAAAGACAACACCTCTAGCCACTAATACAATATAAGTAGACATAGAAGATTTAGCAGGGTCAAAAGGGCAAGTACCTCTATTACGAATTTCTAAACCATAATAAACTTCTTGGAGTACTTCTTCTGCATCTACTTTATTTTTAAAGCAAATAGGTGCAAAATGGCGATAGAAGATAGATTTAATATCTTGGTATTTAGCCTCGACATCAATTCCTAATTTTTTCTTTATAAATCTTGGTATATTATCAATAGCTTTATTGATAGGAGCTTTAATCACATCAAAAATGGAGATTAAACCTTTCAATTTACATTCGTTCTTTTTATCTTCAAAATAGTTAAGGGGATTTTTTCCATATACAGCTTTAAAGTCTTTAAAAGAGAGAGTCTTTTCAGCTATTAAAACTTTGTCATTTTCTAGTACGACTTTATGTCCACCATGTACGGTTTTAAGATAATATGATGTAGATACATTCATGTATTTTAAATCCTTCTCGTTCCTCAACGGAGTGTAAAAATTGAGAAACATTGAAATTTTAGAGAAAGCTAGAAAAGTAAGAGCATTGGGTCTCAACTGTTTAGATGGGATTATTGCCGTACATGGTAAAGACAAAGCAGAACAAATAATGGACTTACTTCTTGAAGCTAGTCTTTTAGGTTTTAATCTCGCTGACCTAAATGACATCTTTATTGAATGGCAAAATTCATCTAAACAAGAACCTATTGTAGATTCTGTACCTTCTTCGGATAATAGTTGTACGGAACAAACTCAACCTGTCAAGCCTAATTTAAGTAAGAGTACATTTTTTGATTTTATCAAGACTAAATTTACTCTTAATTTTGATATTGAAAAATCTTTTGATACCTATACAAATCCTTATCGTAAAGATAATTACTTAGATATTGAAGATATGTTATTATCTTTAGGATTACATCCTGTTTTAGCGAATGGGATTTTGATGGGTTCGCATCTTACCAAAGAATTAAAAAATAAGTTCAAATTTGTAGAAGAGAGATCAAACAATAGTTTTAACTATTCTACTAGAACACACTTTGAAAAAAGTGAAGAACTTAAAGAAGTCTTACTCAATTACTTAAACAAGTATTTAAATTCAGTTCATTTAAAGATAGATTTGAATCCACAATTTGATTCTCTTATTGATTGGTTAAATAAGAAATATCCTATTGTAGATACAGATACTACTTTAATATCTTGGACACCACTTTCTGAACGAAAAATTTACACTAACTATATCTTGAAAGAAATTCAATCCGTATGGGTTGGTAGTATGTTTAATCAAGATAGTAAATCAGATAGTTTACCTTGTGCTTTTGATCAGGCAGTTACATCTAATGGTCTTCTCAATATTAATATTGGCGTATGCGAACTCATATATAGAGATGCAATAACCAAGAGTATTTTTGAAATGGCTTCAAAAGATGTGGACTTCCTAAAATATGTAGGAACTATAAAGAAAATTTGTGAAAACAGGAATACTCCATACTCCGATAAACTTTCTAATGATATTTATATATTCATTTCAAATTTAAAAGTGAATGGTAGTAAACCTAAGATTGTAATGAGTGGTCTCAAACCTATACATTATTTACTTGTACTTGTTTGTGCCAATTATTACCTATCCTATAAAGTTTAACACAAATTTCCTTTATCGTCCGATAAAGGAGTTTAATGATGTATATCAACTTTAAAAATAATCTCCTCTTATCGTTGAATAAGAGGGGGTTGTAGAAATGATAGGTATTAAAGAAATCATTTTTCTTTGTCATTTCATTGTTAATGACTTTACTTTACAAACAGATGTAAAGTATCAGGTGTATGATGAGAGTAATATTAAAATACAAAAAACTCTCTCAATAAAAGAAACTAAAGATACAATGCTTAATAGCTGTATTAAAATAGGTAAAGACTCTCTTAATAAAAGTCTTGATCCTATACTAGCTATCTCAGTTGGTTTTCATGAATCTAAATTATATAAAGATATAATAGGAGATGGTTCGATAGGTACAATGCAAGTGATACCTAAGTATTGGTGTAAACTACAATCTGATGTAGATATTTGGGATTCACCTTCACAGTTTTTATGGATACCGTTAAAACCTAAACCTGATAAGTGTCGGAAAAAAAGACTAAAACCAAATTATTATTTTGACACGAATTGTAAACAGATATATTGTGATACACTTTCTTGTGAATTAAAAGTTTGTGATTTAGAAGTTGCAGGTATCTTAGCTTTACTTTCAAATAAAAGTAAGAATCTTAAAGATATGTTATATAAGTACAATAAGGGTAATCAATGTATAAATGAGAAAGACCCTATAAAGAAAGATAATTGTATAAAATCAGGATACTCTTATGCAGAGAGGGTACTTAAATTATATAAGAGATACAGTAAAGCGATTAAACTTTAGTAGTTAAAGCATTGAAATTAGATTCTTTAAGTTCTGTTAAGAAAGGATTTACAATAGCTTTTTGAATACCATCTTTGATATTATCTATTTCGGACAATAATTCTTCTGCTACTAAGTAGAGTGTATTCACACCTCTTTTTAGGATTTCTTGTAAAGCTGTTAATTCTTTTTCGTTCACAGAATTTTTTAGGTTCTTAAGTTTAGCTACGGCACTTTCTTTGATTTTACCAAGATTGATTGGGTTGCCTTCTCCATCAACCGCAGCTTTCGCATCAATAATTTTATCGGCTTCTTCTTTCAAACCGATATTAACTTCTTTAAGTTCATTGTCAATAAGAGTGTTGAGTTCACCGATAACAACTAAAACACCGTTCTTAAATTCGGCAAGAACATCTTCATTACTCGCATTATCAGCTAAATAATACCCTTTTTTAGAGAGAGCTGTTTTTTCTCTGATGCTTGCTATTTTGAATGTTAGGTGATCTAAAATAGATTGATATACTTTTTTAGTTTCTTCATTCTTCTCTTTAAAGATTTTTTCTTCTAATAAAGTTACAATTTCGGAATACCCATCAATTTGGAATGTCCCATATATGATTTGAGTAAAGGAGTTATCTTTCATTTCTTTAGCTAGATTAGTCTTGACAATATCTCCGTTTTGCTTGATGTATCTTTTAACTTGAGATGCTTTAGAATAGAGTAATTTAGCAACTCTAGATTTAGCAAGCAAGATTTCCTTTTTATCTTGATCTGAATATCTAAGTTTAGCGAGTTCTGCTATTTGTCTTTCTTTTTTTGAAATATCAAAGTCGTTTGTTAAGTCTTCCATCTCAGCAAGTAATTCTTTTTGTACACGATCAAAAACACTATTAGTTTCATCAAAAGATTGATATTCGCCAGCTGCTGTATATTTTGCAAAAGTTTGAAAAGCGTACTGTTTGAGTGTGTTTTCCATTAAAAGAATTAAATCGGATTTGTTTGCTAGTTGCTCAGGATTATGCCAAGCATTATAATCCTTTTTTAAGTTCTTTTCTAAAAGCTTCATTCTTACATCATTTGCAACTTCTTCTTCTGAAGGTACATAATCAGCACTTAAGTGATTAATGCTTTTTTCCATTTTGTCGGATAATTTAGATTTAACAACTTCTAATGTGTTCTTGATGCCTTTATAGTAACCATATAGACTATTAGGGTCTATTTCGTGTTGTTTCAATTCTTCATCAATAATTTGTGAAACTTCTTCAATTTCTTTTTCTAATACAGATTTATCTTTATAATACAATTTTCTAGCAGCTTTGACTTCTTTAAAGACTTTTTTATTTAAGAAATTACTTCTTGAAGCATAGTCAATAAGTTTTTTACCTGCTTGGGTGACTTGATTATTATAAGATACTTCTTGGTCTTTAAAATCTTCAATAGTGTCTGTGTACTTAGCTTTAGATTCGATTAATCTAGCTAAATTACCATCTGCGAGATCTCTTTCAATCACACCATAAACTTCACCAAATGTTACATTTGGTCTTTTATCTTTTTCTTCAAGACCTGTATTTGCATTTTCTATGATATCAAAAATCTCTATCTCGTTTTTAGCTAAGTATTTAGCGAGAGCATCACCAAAAGAATTTTTTACATTGATGACTTCTTGTTTTCTCAAGTTTGAATTATCTTTCAAAACTTTTAGTGACAACTTTGGAGTAGAGCCAGATGATTGCATATCTGTTTTAAGATCTTCTTCATCTATTGCTAATTCTACTCTAGAGATTAAAGATTTAAGCTCTGTCTTGAAAGTATAAAGTAAGCCTTTTAGTTTCTTATTTTGGCTTGTACCCTTCAAAGAAAATAGTTGCCACCATTCAGGATTCATTTTAAATAATTCTACTGGATTTCCAGTAGCTTCTAAAACTACAAACACATAGAATTTTAACATAATTGTATTAACTACAGCAGATACATTCTCTATGTTTAATTCAATACCATCAATAGAACCTTCTTTTGGTTTAAAGAGTTTTTCAACAAAACTTTTATTCTTAAGTAGATTTGATTCTAATTGATTGAAATCATCCGTAAAGAAAGCTATGAGATCTTCTAGAATATCTTTTTGTACTAATTTTTGAGCTTTAACTTGTGCAACACTCTTAGTTTTAAAAGTATCTGTTCTTTGATAGATATTCTTTTCTAATTCAAGATATGATTGTAAACCAATAGCATCTTCTAATCCTGCTAATTCTAAAGATTCTTTTGTTAAGGTTGCTCTTGCTTTAAGTATTTCTTTCTTTTGTGCTATGTTTATAAAATACTCATAAGCTCTGAAAGCAGAATCTTCTAAAGATGCTTTAAATTTAATTTTTTCTTGCATCTCTAAGTCATTTACACTAGCTGTGTTTTTACATAAATATTTAATGAAGAACTTTAATAAAGGTTCATAACGCTCATTTGCTGATTTAATAGCTTCTGATTCTAAGAGTATATTTAAATCAGGTGTTTTTTTGTATTCATTTAAGATACTACTTGTTTTAGCTTCAACTTTAGCTAAGAACCAATCTTGTAAATCGTTGCTAGATAAAGTAGGACTGAAATCAATTTCATCGGTACTTAAAGCAAGAGTGATTAATAAGAAAGCATTCATTTCTTCAAGTGATGATTTCTTTAAATCTAGTGTGAAATCAAGACCGAAATTACTAGAGTATCCTTCATTATATTCGATCATTGCTTGTTGTAATGCAATTTTCAAAGCATTTTCAATTTCTTTACTTTGTTTTGGATCTGATGTTCCGTCAAAATTACTTTCATATTTTAGAACTATCTTTGCTTTTTCTAACAAGGATATATCTTCATTATCAATAATCTTTTGTGTGTTTTCTTGATATGTACTACCAAGAGTAGCTGTTCTAAAAGAAATCAAATTAAATAAAGCTTTTGTTATATTTTCTTTAAGTATTTCTCTCTCTTGTAGTTTTTTAGTTTCTTCTTGTATTTCACTAACTTCTTGTTTTGGTGAAGTTCTAACAATAGTATCTGTACCAAAAAGAGTCATTAACTTACTTGTAAGCTTACTATCTGTTGCTAAGATAGAGACTACTTTCATAAAATTAGCAACTCTTTCTGATCTTCGTTGTTTGCCACCAGCTTCATATTCAGCTGCTTGACCCATTTCGATACTTAATGCAACTTCATTTCCTTCTTCATCAGAATTATAAGGATTAAAAGTCATAGTTGAATTGTATGTAGTGACTCGTTCTGCAACATCTAAATCAGAAACTAAACGAACACCATTTACTTTAACTTTTACTAATTGACTTAAAAGTTCAGATACAATTTCTTTTGATGGTATCTTTAATCCTAATTGATCCTTAAAAGAAACACCTCCCTTTTTAGAATTTAGAATTTCTTCTGCTTTATAACTAAAAGTAGACATATCTCTTCTGTCCATAGAGAGTTTTAAAGCTGACACCAAATCATTCAATCTAGTTTCACCTTCAGGCAAGTTTTTAAATACACTTACAGTTTCTCGTTTACCGTCAGCTCCTACAACTGTTCTAGTTAGCCTTGAAAAACCTTCTTGGATAACAGAGGGGTTGTTAAATTTGTTAAGGAGTTCATCATTCTTGTACCCTTTAACTTCAACAATATTTTTCATAAATTCAGGTAATGCTAAACGGTCATTCTTTACTTCTGAATTTGTTTGCATATGGTAATCTAATTGTCTAGCTCTCTTAAAAATGGTATTCAAAGTATTCATGAAACCATTCAATAAGGTACTCAAGAAATCATATGTAGAGTCTGCGGTAATTAAATAACTGTGGATACTCTTGCCTGTTTCACCCCATAAAGAAATAGAACTTCTAGCACCTGTTTGTGTCTTAGGGTTAAAAAGACTATCCATTATAGGTTCATATTGTTGTGATTTTTTATCAACAGCATACTCAGCTTCTAAATTTTTCAAACTAAGTTTGAATTGTTCTAATTCTTTTTCATTCTGTTGTCTTTTACCTTGTTCTCTCTTTTTTGCATTTGATGTTTCTATCAAATTAATTTGGTTTCTCAATTTATTAATTTGAGAAACTTTCTTTTCAAAAATAGGTAATACTGTTTGACCTTGAACAGGTAATTTATCAATTTCGTTTTGGATGTAAGTCCATTTAGATGCTAATTTTTTAGTAAAATCTGAAATTTCCCCTGGTTCTACAGCAAATCTTTTTTCTAAATCACGATAATTTTTTTGTGTGACATCAAGAGCAGCAAACTTGTATTGTGGTGTCCATTTGAAAGAAGCAATCATTTCATTAATTTCATCCAAATATTTCAAGTATGCTGAATTGATATTGCTACATTCAGGATAGATGTTGAAGAGAGAAACATCTTTTTCTTTAGCATTAGAAGCAGATAATGCAGTGATTACTTTATTTAAGTATTTTTCAGGTTCAAAGTAAAAACTATATAAAGCTTTTTCTTTATCGCTGATAAAATTAGGATTGTTCTTAAATTTTTCTAATTGGAGTTTTTTCTGTTGGTCTGAGATATAGGGGTCTTCTTTGATTGCGAGAAGTTCAGTTTCATAGTGATCTAATGCTTCTCTTGCATAGTGTATTGTAGCTTCGATATTATCTACATTAATTGCTTCTCTAGGTACTTTGATTAATCTTGATATTTTACCTTCTAAGCTTACAAAGGGTAAATTAAGACCTATGTTCTTATATTGAGTAATGATCTCAATTTGCTCCATTTCATCAAAATCTTCTATAGTACCAGGATAGCTTTCTAAGATGTTTTTTATTTTTTTAGAGAGTATCTCTTTTGTATCTTTTTTGCTCTTATATAACTCACGATACTTTTCGACTTTTGGTGTACGAACTGCTTTATCAAGATTGATATAAATATCATTACTTGATACTGGAGGTGTAAGTCCAAATTGAATATAGTACTTATTTTTCAAGTCTGTTTCTAACTTAGCACTCTCAATTCTAATTTCATCATTAGACTCAAATTCATTTTTTGTTTCAAAACACCATTGCTTAAATAATTCTTCATTCTTCTCAAAATCGGATACAGATAATTTAGTAGAGTCATAAGGGACGGTTACATAATCTACATAACTTACTAATTTTTCATCTTGAATATCAGATGTTATTTTAGAAATTTGTTGGTATGTCAATTCGATTTCAATACCATCTTTTGATTTGAAATTACGAACTTTATCCTTAATCTCTTCTTTCTTAGATTTTTTAAAATTTGATAATTCAAGTTTAATTACTTCAAAAGGATTTAAATCTTTATCATTTACAGCTACTGCAAATACTTGGTGTAATTGTTTTTTTCTTATCTCTTCTTGTTCTTTTTGATATACTTCTCTTTTTTGAAGTTCTTCCGGTGTTAAAGGTTTTTCTTTAGAAATGTATTTCTTAATCTCGGTCATAGCTTCTGTTTGATCAAGAAAACTCTTTATAATATCAGGGAATGTTCTTCCTTTATATTGGAGAGCTTTAGTAGAAATACTCTTATAATTAGAAGTACCTACAAATTCTCTAATTCTTGTTACAGATTCAACATTTTCTGAAACACCTACTCTTCTACCATCTTTATCTTTTATTAATTGGTTCTGATCATTCATTGCAGTCTCAGAGATACTTGACGCTATTGTAAAGAGATGTGGCTTAGAATCTACAAGTTGTTTTGATTTCCATTGTGTTTCTCTGAAAGATTTTAATTTAGAAAACTTTTCTGTGTGTAATGCTTTCAAATATTTCACATCATAGAAAACACCATCTTTCATAAGTTTTTCTCTTGTTTGACCATGATAAGTGACAAGATTTGGTGCTTCAATATCATCTAAGTTAGCAAGTGATGTACTATTGATGGTCGCTAATACTTCTGTTGCATATGAATCATCGTTAATCAAAGTACCTAAGAAAAAACTATGGATGTTGTAATCCAAGGTTAGCTTACTAGATTTATTCTCTATTTGCTTTTTAATAGCAAACATTGACTTTTCTAATTCTTTTTTAGTTTCTTCATCTGCTGTTAGAATATCGTTCTTGATTGTAAAGGTCGATCTATTCAGAGTTACAATTTGGTTAATTTCACTATAAACAGTTTCAATGTACTTTTCTAAGGAAGGACCGTAGTAAACAAGAACTTCTTCTTTCTTTTCTTTTTCTTGCTCTTCTGAGTAAATGCTAGATTCATCTAAAGCAACAAAATTCTCATAAATTTCTAAATTGTCTTTGATTTCTTCTAGGCTGAGATAATCTTCATCAATAGTGCTTAAAGCTTTCTTTGCTGCCTTTTCTAATTCTTTGTCTTTGTTTTTTTTAGCTTCTTTGACAATAGACTTTAAAAGTTCAGTGCTTTCCTTTTTCTTTTCATCAGATCCATGTTGTTTTACCATAATATTTTCAGGTAAAACATTGTCGATATTTTTTTCTACAAGTTTCCCATCTTGTGTTTTTACTTTTGCTTTTAAAGTACCACCAAAAGCACCAATTAACATATGTAAAACAGCTAGTTCGGTCGCAGGTAATTGAGGTTGTGTTGCTCTTAAAAGATTTTTTACTGGTCTTACTTTTCGAGTAACTACAGCTTGCTTTTTTAATCTAGCTTTCTTCGCCAAAAGTCTTCCAAGTGCAATACTTAATTTTTTGTTTAACATTTTTCTTCCTTATTGATGTGGTTCATCTCTAAAACTTATAATATATAAAGTATAAACTTTCTATTGACAAAATACCTTTCATTGATTATACTATACCTATACGAACTAAAAATTCTTTGGCAATCTGACCTTGATCATAGTATCCCCTGTCCTTTATTGCCTTTACCTCTCTCGTTCATAAAGGTTATCCTAATATGAAAACATCATACCAAATTATTACCGACTTATTAGATTGGATTTCAACACTCGCTCCCACTATTGTAAACGAACCCGAAGTAGAGCAAATTGTTAAAGAAACCAATGCCACAGAAAGAATCCTTTTCAATTCTAAAGAGTTTTTATATGAAAAACTCAAGACCTTTCTGTTCAAAACCTTAATCCTTGACTCTAAAGTTAAAGTCAATCCAAATGACTATGAAGATATTGTTTCTGACTTCATGTGTTTCCTCGTAGAAAAAGATAAACTCAAAGACTACGAATTTAAAAAACTTAACTTTAATGCTGTCTATTTCCACTTCTCTCAATTCATTACTAGAGAAAAGTATTCTAATGCCCAAGATGTTCAAAGACGATTAGTTGATCGTGTTAGAACACAAGCAGAACAAATGTCCTTTAAAAAAGGTTTGCCTACTAAAGAGTTCATTCCAGAATCTACTTTTAAAGTTCTTGTTAAAAAAGATGAAGAAGGTAATTCCGAAAGAGATTTTGTTTCCGTAGAAAAATCTCCTGAAGAACATACTATCTCCAATACTACTACTCTTAATATGAATACTAAAATCCTTAAACTCTTTAAATCAGAATATGGCGAACAATGGAAACCTATGTTTGATATTTATAACCATAAACTAAATGAAACATATGAAAATTTCTCCGAATGGTCTAAAGAAGAAGGTATCTCTCTCCCCTCTCTTAAAAACAGATGGGGTAAAATTCAAAATCTTCTTAAACGAAAAGGTTCTGAATATCTACAATCACAACCATCTAAAGAAGATAATATCGAAATGATGAATAAATGGATTCTTAGTGGTTGCCCTAATTTAATTTAACCTTTTAACATTTTTATTCTATAATATAGGTATCTTCCATTCAATACAAGGATACTTATGAAAATTCGTTTTGTGTATACAATTCAAAAATCAAATAGTGAATACTATATCGGTGCTTGCACTTTAAACTCTTTACCTAACCCTTTTTATGGACAAAGTTCTTCTCCTGAATACTTACCCGATCTCGTTAAATCTCAAAACTACAAAGTCAATATCGTACAATACTGTTCTAATGCCCAAGAATTAAAATCTCTCTTAAAAACCACCATCCAACAATATTCAAATTGCCAAATCATTACTTCTATCCAAGAACATAAAGATAAAATCTCTAAATCTTTAAAAGAGAAATGGAATGATCCTACTTATGTAGATAAACAAAACCAAATTCGATCTTCATCTACATATAAAGAAAAATTATCCGTTTCTCGTAAGAATATGTTTATTCAAAAAGGTGAAGACATAGCAGTTCAAATGTCTTTTCTAGTTCGTAATACAAGGTGGTCTGATGATTCTAAAAGAGAAGAACAATCTCTGATATTAAAGAAAAAATGGGAAGACCCTGAATTTAGGGAGAAATTCATAAAGAGAGATTAATCTTGTTTTTTAGTTTCTTTTAATCTTTGCCTTCTTAATCTCTCAGCTTCTCTTTTTTTAGCTAACCTATCTTCTCTCTTTTTAGCTTCTCTTTGTTTCTCTCTATAAGTAACAGAGTTTTTATTCATCCTGCAAGCATCACTACAAAATCTTTTCTTTCTTGTAGGTTCTGCTACAAATACATTAGTACAAGAATGCCATTCACACTTGAGATATGTTGGTTTGTTCTTCAACTCAGATACTTTATCTCTTAATTTTTTAGCTTTTTCTTCTAATAAAGATGCTTCCAATTCTAATCTTTTAATTTCTTCTAATTCATCTTCTATCTTCTTAGGTACTTCTATCTTCTTAGGTACTTCTATTTTTTTAGGTACTTCTATTTTCTTAGGTACTTCAACTTTCTTAGCCTCTTCTATTTGTTCTGCTTTTAGTTTTTCCAATTTCATCTTTTCTCTTCTTATCTTTTCCATTTCTCTTTTTCTAGCTAGTTTGTTCTCTCTCTTAATAAGAGCTTCTTCTAATTTCTTAGCTTCTTCTAATTTCTTAGCTTCTTCTAACTTTTTAGCTTCACCTAACTTTCTAGCTTCTTCTAATTTCTTAGCTTCTTCTAACTTTTTAGCTTCATCTAACTTTCTAGCTTCTTCTAACTTTTTAGCTTCCTCTAATTTCTTAGCTTCCTCTAATTTCTTAGCTTCCTCTAATTTCTTAGCTTCTTTTAACTTTCTAGTCTCTTCTAATTTGTTAGTTTTTTGTACCTCTAATTTCTTAGTTTCTTTTTCTTCTTCAACAGTGAGTTTCCTTCCAGGACAATCATCATCTTTACAATATTGTTCTGATATGTCTAAAGAATACTTTTTGTTTTTACATTTCCATTTAGAACCATCCATAGAAATTCTGAAATCACATTTTTTATCTACTTTTGATATCTTACTTAATAATAGCTCCATAGGGTCTTTTTTGTTTTTACCTTCTTTCTTCTTTCTTTCTATTGTTTCTTCCATTACTTTCTTTTCAAGCTCTAATAATCTTTGTTCATCTTCTTCTTCTGTTAATTCTCTACCTGGACACCTAGAAAAATTACAAGTTTTCCATTCTATTGGTAATTTTCCTGATATTTGTTTAGTACAAGACCACTCTGTACCATCTTCTGAAAATTTCACCGGACAACGATTCTCAAAATTATCTCTAGCATCTTTCATATTTGTATCCTTATTTAAGATTAAAAAGTACCCCATTATACCAAGTTCTAACTTTTAATTCTAATCACTTCTTTAAATTCCTTCATTAAACTATTAAATTGTACTCTACTTATTTGCATTGCTTCATGATCAAAACTATACTTAGTATCGACATCTACTATTCTCTCTTTATTTGAAAAATCTATAAAATAGCAATCTTTACCTATTTTCCAACCAGGCATACCATTAAAATCATAATATGTAATTTCTACACTAGCTAGTTTATTCTTTATCCCAACTACACTCTTTAACCCACTCTTGATTCTTGCATTAGTGTATATCAATTTTTGCTTTTCTTGTACTTCTATTAAAGTGTCTCTTTCTTCTGGTGTTAAGGGTCTATCCATTATAGCATTAAGACTTCTCTCTATCTCATAATATGTATGTGCTTCACTTTTTGCTATGATCATATCTATTAAAGAAATTTGTATTTCACAAGCAAAATCATTTGGTAATAACCATACCGTTAAAATATCCCCATAGCCTACGGATAAGGGGTTTGTAAATCTATCTCTAGGTCTTATAGATAATTCACATCCCATTTTAGCCATACCTTTGTAAAAGAGTTTATTAAATTCTTTTAATTGAGAGCTACTTTCACAAACAAAAGTAGCTCTGATTATATCACTTAAGTATGAAATATCTTTATTAAAAACACTATTCACTTTTTCTACAGATCTTACTGAACTTTTAATAGGTCCAAACATTAGTAATATATTTTTACCTTTTGTTAATTTAGGATATTTCGCCTTTATTAAATTTCCGTTTTCATACAATAATTCACCGGATAAGAGCCTTCTTTGATCTTCTTCCCCAACTTTATGATATAAAGAAATTATATTGTACCCATTAGTTTTAAAAAAAGCATCTATCCCTCTTCCCATGTTTAAAACTTTTTTCATTAAGTCATTTGAATTTTTAACTTTTTCTGTGGGTTCATATTCAACATCACCATCCTCATTAATCCCTTTTGGCTTTTTGAAATCAAAATAATCATTTACATTATCACTACCTTGAAATCCTAATACGGGTAAGTCATTTATGCTAATCTCTTCACCTTTTTTTGTTCTAATTGTTTCTGGTATCCCAAATCCTAATTTTGGTTTTTCAGGGTTCAAAAGATTATTGAAAAAAGCATATGATGGGTAATCAGCTAAATTCTTGTCTTTCTTGTTGGGATGTAGTTTTTCAAAGTACAAGAAACTTGCCATGCCTTTAGCAAATGTAACCATCTCTTTATACTTTAAAAAAGATATGTGGTTAAACATATCTGATTGTATCTTTGTTAATAAGAATAGTCTTTTATCTAAATGTTCTTTACGGACATTTCTTTGTCTATAGTATTTTACATACATTTTCCTTGTATTAGGAGACTTACCTTTTTTTAAGATTAAAAAACATAAGAAAGCTAAACCTGTTGTTGAGTTCATATTCTCAGGTATCTGAAAGTATGAGTTTCTATCATACTCACTTATTACTATCTGATCCCCCTTAATCTCTTCTGTTGTTGATAATAATTCTTCCCATGAAGGTATGTTCTTCAAAGATATCTTAAATGTATTCTGTAATAAAGGATAAAACATTGTCTTTATTCGAGTAAAATTATACTCTTCTTCATTCTTATCCAACTCAGATATGTTTAATTGCTCACTCATCTCTCTATTTTCTCCTTTTATCTACCCCTTTACTATAAATAACCTATAAATTACCCTTTACTTTTATACACCACTGTGGTATATATTTGTCCGTAATACGGGCTCGTAGCATAATTGGTTTTTGCAGCGCTCTCATAAAGCGAAGGACCTGGGTTCAACCCCCAGCGGGCCCATTATAATTATCTATTATACCAACCGAATACCCAACCTGATTCTAGGTGTTGGATGAGGTTAAGGTTTTGAGCTTCTGGATCTTTAATTTTCCAGTGTTTAGAGAAGAATTGGATATTTTTAGATTCGTTAGAGTTAGGGTTGTAGATACCTGCTGTTTTGCCTGCATATCTGTAACCTTCTTTAAGTTTAGAGAGAATATCATCTTTGTGAATTTCAATAATTTCAGTGGAGTTAGGCAAGTATAGGGGTTTTTTAGCTAGTCGTTCTAAAGATGCTTTTCCTATCTTTTCTTTGAACTCAGTAGACTCTCTAAATTCTTTTAAAGCTTCTTTAATTTTATCTTTAATCTCAGGTCTGTTTTTATAAGCTTCTTTAAGAGAAGCACTCATTTTATTTTTAGTTTCTATACTGAGAGACCTAATTCCACCATTACCACCGACTCTTAGATTATAAGTCATATCAAGTTCATCTTTATAGACTTTAATAACATCTTCATTGACTATATTAGCCTCACCTATAAAGGCATCTTCTTCTGTTAGGTAGAATTGTACTATATGTCTAGTAAAGGACTGCTTACCGTATTTTTTAATAGCCGTAAATAAGAGAGTACCTGACCCTAGATAGTTATCCTTAAAGTCAGTTGTGGTATGTTTACCGATGTAGAATTTAGAGTTTATGGAGCATATAGTGATATATGTAAAGTGATATAAGTTATCAGAGCCTATAAAGGGTGTAGGAGGGGATGGTGGGATAATAGAAAAACAAAAAGAATGTGATTTTGCTAATTTTTCTTGAGAAAAAAGCGGAATGGTATTATTGTTGAGAGAACTCATAGTTGATCCTTGTGCTTTAAGGTCATAAATGGGATGTGCCCTCTATTGCTTTGGCGAGCATTAGGGGGTTTTTTACTATAAGGTGGGATATAAAGAGACTATAAAATGGAAAAAGAAGAACGAATAACCTTTGCAATATGTGATGAGATAAGATTTTATCATAGGGGTAGTGAGAAATATATAAGGTACATATTTGGCAAGGTGGATTATATAGAAGCACCTATGCCTATATTAAAGATGGATATAGCTAATTTGTTATTAGATAGGGTGAATCATCTATTTGGAGTGAACTTTAAATATTATAGTGGGGATATACCCTTTTATAAGTTCTTCTTAGACATACACCCTAATGATAAAGGGATAGTAGTGATACCGTATGCTGGGGTTAGTATAGAGGGGTTATGGTTAGATGAGGGGGAGTGGTATCAAAAAGTATAAAATAAATTTGAAAATGGAAGATTGGATTGGTATATAGAATGTGGTGGATCAGTAGCTCAGTTGGATAGAGCAACAGCCTTCTAAGCTGTGGGTCACAAGTTCGAATCTTGTCTGGTTCATTTAAGGAAAGATAACCAAGTGGCTAAAGGAAGCAGGCTGTAAACCTGTCGGTAATATACCTTCATAGGTTCAAATCCTATTCTTTCCATAGGGGTCGTTAGCTCAGTCGGCAGAGCACTGGACTTTTAATCCATTGGTCCTGGGTTCGATTCCCAGACGACCCATTTATATTTTATGAAATCCAAATTCCCAACCGGATTCTAAGTGGGATATTAGTTTTAAGTTTTGATTTTCAAAATCTCTAATTTCCCATTTTTCCGAAAAAAATCGGATGTTCTTGTTTTTACCTTTTGTGTGGTTACAAATTATTGCAGTTTGTCCGGCATACCTATAACCTTCTTTAAGTTTAGACAACACTTGTTCCTTGTGGATTTTAACAATTTTGGATGAGTTGGGTAAATAAAGAGGTCTCTCTACTTGTCGCTCTAAAGATGCTTTTCCTATCTTTTCTTTATACTCAGTAGACTCTCTAATTTCTTTTAAAGCCTCTTTAATTTTATCTTTAATCTCAGGTCTGTTTTTATAAGCTTCTTTAAGAGAATTACTTATTTTATTTTTAGATTCTATACTGAGAGCCCTATTTCCACCTATACCTCCAGCTCTTAGATTATAAGTCATATCAAGTTCATCGTTATAGACTTTAATAACATCTTCATTGACTATATTAGCCTCACCTATAAAGGCATCCTTTTCTGTTGGATAGAATTGTACTATATGTCTAGTAAAGGACTGCTTGCCGTATTTTTTAATAGCCGTAAGTAAGAGAGTACCTGACCCTAGATAGTTATCATTAAAGTCAGTTGTGGTATGTTTACCAATATAGAATTTAGAGTTTACGGAGCATATAGTGATATAGGTAAAGTGATATAAGTTATCAGAGCCTATAAAGGGTGTAGGAGGGGATGGTGGGATAATAGAAAAACAAAAAGAATGGGATTTTGCTAATTTTTCTTGAGAAAAAAGCGGAATGGTATTATTGTTGAGAGAACTCATGGTTGATCCTTGTGTTGTAAGGTCATAAATGGGATGTGCTTTGGTTTGTTTTGGCGAACAAACCAAAGCTATTACTAATCTTAAAATAAATAGATTATAAAAATCCCCCCCATAAATATAATTTGCCTAATTAAAAATACTATGTCAATATGAGATAAACCCCTTTAAAGAAAGGCATAGTAAAATGACAAGCTCACAGATTTCTAAATTAGCGAACTATACAGCGATAGGATTTATTGTATTAACAATATTAGCGAGTGCATATAGTAAAGGTACGGAAGTAAAAGTTAAAAGGGAAGTAAAAATAATTGAGAATAATGCTTGAAAAAAGAAAAGGTATAGAGTATAAGTTTAGCAACTCCTTATTATACCTATGTTTGTTTTTACCTTTTCGAGCATAGGGAAGTTCAGTTAGGGGTTGGTTTGAGTTTCTTAAGCATAAGTTAGTTTAACTTGTCAAAATGTCAGTAATGGAGATGTGGGTTCAAATCTCACACTTATGTTTAAGAGATAAGTTCCCATCGTCTAGTCCGGTCAGGACACCGCCCTTTCAAGGCGGTAACACGGGTTCAAATCCCGTTGGGAACGATATTATATTTATATAATTATCCTGTTTATACCTATATTCACAGGAGATATGATGTATTTAGATAAGATAGCAGAATTAGAAATAAGATTAGCTAAATTAGAAAAAGAGTTTAGTAAGCCTAGAAAATGGGATAAAAAACATTGTATGTCTAAATCTTGTGATGAAATGGGATTTAGTGAGAAAGCTAGTTGTAGACCATATAAGAATTGTTACAAATAATACTTATCTTTTATAAGGGGGGGGTTTTGTCATGAATATTAAAATACTCGCAGAATCTAAACAAGAACAGATACTTTATACTCCATATCATATCTCATATAATCTTACTGGATATACTCAAATAGATATTACAAGAAATTACTATATAAAAAATTGTAGTGCTAAGGATGTTCAATTTATTCTAAAACTAGAAAATAAAGACATAGCATATTTCTTTTTTGGTCATGAATCTTCTTGGATATCTCTTTTTAAAGAGAGAGAAGCAGATTATGTAGGTTTAAAAGATGGTTATTTTTTAGTAGTGGATAAACAAGTAATGGACGGACATATCAATTTAACTTTATCTGTTCATGTGTCTTTTATCTTATATGTGGAAGATAACCCAAGAATAGATTGGTTTTCGTACTTGTTTTTTGTAGCAGTTTTATTTTTTGCTGTTCTTTACCTATTGATATAAGATTTTCTCAAAAGGAACAACAAGGTACTCACTTGTTGTATTACTTGAAAATACATAATCTTTATCTTCAAAGAAATATTTATCTTCGCCAAACCATATTTCCAAACTACATTCAGGAAATTTTATTAAATTATAGTCCACACCATCTTCAATAATTAAAGGTTGGTATATATATTCATTATATATACCTTCTTCAGTTATCTTTTTTAATGTGCAAGGTACGATCATATACATTTAGAAAAACTCTTCTTATTACAAAGGATATTAATAATATTACCATAAGAAGACTACTATTACTATTACTATTACATCCAGATGAAGGGTTTCCCCTAAACCGATTGAGATCAGCATCCTTATCTTTTATCTCAAAATCTTCTATTGTTCCCATTTCATTTATTCTCATGTCTTTTGTTCCTATTTTCATGTCTTTTACTATTCCCATTTCATTCATACCTACATCTTTTATTCCTATTTCATCTATACTCATATCTCTCCCTACCACACTCATATCTCTCTCTTTATTTAAGATTCTGATTCTAAATCTTTGTTCTGTTCTACCACCATCTCTAGTTACATAACCTTCTGTTCTATGTGTATCCTCAGCAATTAAAATGATACTAGCTTCTCCCCCACCTAAATTATCATTCACATTCCATTCTAAAGTCCAAGTGTTTTCTTCACCTGCACCTTTTAATTCCATTGTAGTAGGTGCGCCTTGACCTAGTATTAACTCTACTATATCTGTACTACCTTTATCCACTATCTTAATGTCATACTTGTATTTACTGCCTGCTACTATAACACTATCAGGTACACTTACAAATTCAGGTGCTACATTTTCTACATGAACCCTTATTCTACTTATCCCACCACCATTATTTAAAGATACATCATATATCCCATCATCTTCAAATACATAACCTATTTCACTACCATATATATCTTCACCATTTACTCTCCATATATAAGGTGAGTTCCCATTCATGTTGTCATTAAAGTTCTTACATTTAATAGGGTCTACCTTAACTGCATTTACACCTTCAGCTTTAAACCATACACAATCTCCTTCTGAAACTTGTATATTATCTACCCCATTATCCCATTCTTCGATATTAAACTGTTCTGTAAATTCAGTTCTAATACCTGACCATGTATCTAAAATAGCGATAGCGATAGTAAAATCACCACTTTGGTTAAAGGTATATGTGGTTCTATTTGATCTTCTATTTTCAAATTCCCATGACCCATCAGCATTTAAGTCAAAGCTATATCTTAAATCTTCTGTGTCATGTTCATTAACAAAGACTTCTATCCAAGCAGTATTACCTACTTGATTTACATATAGGTTATCTAGTGTAGGGGCAAGGTCTATAATTAAAACATCTTTAATATATTCTAAAGACTCTAAACCATTTTTGCTACCTTTAACTTTTACAGTATATGTTCCTATTGTGTTATATATATGAGTAAAGGTATTTCTATTTACAGTATTATCCCCCCAATCAACAATAAAGTCCGTAGCATTAGATTCTATTTCTAAAGAAGCTCTACCACCAGCTTCAATAATCTCTTGTACTGATGAGATAATAGGATTAGTATCCCCTATAATTTCTAAAGGTAAACTCTCAGTTTCAATACCTGACCAAGTATCCGTAACTTTAACTTTTATTATATGTCCTATTGTAGTATCGAGATTATAAATTAAAGTATCTTCATTACCATTTACAACTTGACCGTCTATTTCCCATGTATAAGAGAGATATTCTGTATCTCTATCTGTAGCATCACAAAAGAATAAAAACATATCATTTTGCAATTTATATTGAGAAATGAATAATTCAGTGGGGGTGTCCGCAATAGATACCATAATAGGTTTTTCAGAGCTATTTCCGTATATATCCATAACTTTAATTCTAAATTCTTCAGGTGAAATAGAAAAAGGTAATTTAATTAATTGATTGTCTTGTCCTAATAATGTGTTATCTTTATATACATAAGAAGTAAAAGGGTCATTATCAGTAGCTTCAATTAGAAAAGTAGTCAATCCCCCATAACCTACAAGTGCAGTGATATTATTTATTACGGGAGGTAAATTTTCTATATAACTAATTTGATCTAGTGTCTTTAAACTTTCACCATTTCTACTATCTAAAACTTTAACAATAGGATTATAAAGACCATAAGTGCTATATGTATGAGTGAATATACCCTCTTGGTTAGTTAAAACAGTGCCATCACCTGTTTCAAGAGTATATGTTAAATCGTCTTTATCGTTAGCTATAACAATAAATAAAACTTGCCAATCCGATTTAATGACTCTTACATCACTAATAATAGGAATATCGTTAGTTGTGTCTATGTTTTCAATTAAAGAAGTACTGAGACCTAAATTGTCTGCGGACACCACCGAAATAGTAGTCATGTCACTATCTGCTTTAAAGGTATATGTATTTAAACTGCCGTTATACACTTCTAAGACTCCATCATTTTTTACATCTATTGTGTATGTGAGACTACTAGCTAAAGGTAAATTGTCAAAAGGTATTTCGATAACAGTAGTATCTACACCATCGCTTGAATCTACACTAAAAATACCACTACCATTTGAATTTAAAAACTCAGTTATATATGGAGGGGTTTCAAAGGTATATACATTCCCTTGATAGATAAAATGAGTAGTTAAGAAAAGATCATAATCAGATATTTCTACACTAGCTTGTACGAGTACATTATTCTCAGGTTTAGCTTGTATATCGAATTTATACCATCCATTGCCTAAATTTGTAGTTCTTGTATTCTCTATAATAGGTTTAAGGTTAAGATATTCAATATTAGGATTAAATATATTAGGTGCGATATTAGGTACTTCTATATATATTGTCTTTTCACTTGATAAACCCCCCTCATCAGTAGCTATCACTTTAATTGTATCTATTCTATATCCATCACCTATAGGTGTATATGTATATACAGAATCGGTAATTTTAGTGATAGCTCCGTTACCATTAGTTATTTCAACTTGGAAAGTGATATTTAAGTTTTCAGGGTCATTAGAGAAAGATAAGTCTATAAGAGCATTCTCATCTATAATTGAAACATCACTACTTAAAATAATATTAGGTGGGAGTGTATTAGGTAATACATTAATCACCATAGAGGAATAGCTACATAAAGAGCAATCTTTATTTTCAACAGTATCTTTACATAGGTTAGTCCATTGACCGTCATCACATATTTTAAATGGGATTGTGAGTTTATCTAAGGTGGTGTTTATAGGATATATAGTAGGATTGCTAATTGTTTCATATACACCGTCTTGGTTAAAGTCATAAGCTATTTCAGTTATAGAATCTTTAATGCCTGCAGGTCTTATATCATCACCTGGAAAGGGGTCTTGAGCAATATCTGTATCATAGGAGTTTGAAGCATCGAGAGATAAAGATGTTTTGTTATATGCGGTATAGGTATTAGAGATAGCTATAGGGGCATGGTTAAATTTAGAGATTTTGATTTCAACAGAATCATTATCATCTACAATACGATTAAGGTTATCTATTGTTCTTAGGGTGATTCTTTGTTTTTTAGTTTCACCCCAATTTACAGGAATAGTGTAGATATAGGAGAAGGTTTCATTACTATTAGATGTAGTGAAATCCCAGATTGTTTCATTTTCGTCAACAATAAAGTTCTTATTTAGGTCTTCGTTGCAGTTATTAGTCTGATTTATGGAACAATCAGGCAAAGAATGATCAATATGGTCAATAACATTCCATCTGAATTGGGAAATAGAAACTTGAGGGTCAAGAGAATAAGACCAACTATGATCAAACAGAACAGATGTATTAGGAGATATAAGCTGTGGGGAAACTTTTGCATAAGGTTGTACCTCTAACCAAGATTGAATAATTTGAGTGATAACAGATGTTTTTTCATTAGTAGAAAAAGACCCTGCCCATAGCCAATTACCTGCCCAAGTCCAAGTACCGTTAGATAATTGTTTAGCTGTGTTATTTGAGTTTTTAGTAGCATTTTTACCTGTGAGAAAGAAGTCTGTAAACTCATTAGACCAATTAGTACCATTGGGTAGGTAAGTTATTTCTGGCGAAAAAGATCTAAGACCTTTTGTAGAAGCGTAGATGTAGTAAAGACCCCAATGGTTGTTATCAGTAAGATACCAAGATTGGATAGCATTAACAGAAGCATTAACTTGTGCATTTGTGTTTAAATCCTCATTTTCAGTCCAGCCATAACCAACAAGGGTATTGCCTGCGAGTTTGCCGTTACCATTGCCATCATAGAAACAAATCCCATTAGGACAATATATAGATAACCAGTTTCTTTGTTTTATCTTAAAAGCATCATAATCGACATTATTAAATTTTCTTTTTAATAAACGAATAGCTTCAGGTGCCCAACCATTAGTTGAAGCATCATCTGTTACACCACCTAAATTACTACAAGTATAAAACCATGCACCATCAGATGTAGTACATTGTAAAAGACCATCTATAATATCTTGACCTATATGTTTAAGTGAATTTCCATAAATACCTTGTCTACCTACAGGTGAGATATACTCAGGATTACCAAAATTAGCTAAGGGTTCTGCCCATGAAGTAGATTCATAACTAGACCAAAACCAAGCACTGAGATTATTATTAGCTACAAATTCCATACCTTTACCTGCTGTACCAAGAGTATCAGTATCCGTAAAGTTAATATTTCTTAGTTGCATAGTAGCTAATATAGAGTGAAGACCACATTGAGTCATATGTCTATAATAAGGGTCATTATCTTTATTAAGACCATAACCATGACCTCTTCTTAAAAAAACATTTAAAGTCATACCTGTAGAGTATAGGGTTTGATTACCAGGTACATGACATAAGTGTTCGTCATGTAGGAGGGAGTCATTAGTTCTATGAGTAGCTTGTCTAAATAGATACCATAGGGCAATATCAACAGCTCTATTAGAGAATACTTTACGAGTATAGGACAAATTACCATTATAACCACAATCAGGGTTTTGAGAGTCATTATAATAGTTAGGGCAAATACCGTCTACAATAATTTCTATGGGGTAAGTAGCTGTAGCGATTTCAGAACCACAAGAGACTTCTACTTTGGGGAATATGTAAGTATTACCGAGAGCATTAGGTAGGGTGGTTTCGAGGTGTAGGGGGGCAAAGTAAGCATTCTTGTTTACTGTGATAGGTGTTTCGTTAGGGTCATTAAAATCACCATCAGCATTAATATCCCATTTGTAAGTATAGGATATACAGTTGCCACCTTCTGCAACAGCTTGTAGGTGGGTAGGGAGACCATTAACAGCGATATGGGGTATATCAGGGTTAGATTGTACCCAGGGTATCGGTGTTATGGTAAGAGGGGATGCTAATACGGGAATGGGTATTAGCAACAAAAATAATAGAGTTTTCATCTATTTACTCCTAGTGCAAAGATATTCAAAAGAGTAAAGAAAATAAATTTAAAAAAATATTTGAAATTTTAGATTAGATTATATATACACTGTATAGGGTTGAATAGTAGGGAATATAAGACCTTTATAAAAAAAGGGAAGATGTGTAGATGGCATCTTCCCTTTTTTTATTTCTTCTATATAAGTTCTATAGAGTATAAAAAACTATGTAGGAGAAATTAAATGAATCGTATTGCATTACAAATGAGAATAGCTAATTTAAAAAAGAAATTAGCAGATTTAGAGTCAGAATTATTAGCAGAAGAATTATTAGGTGTGGGTGCAAATGAGCATGCGGGTTGGGAATATGGGGAAGGTTATTTTCATGATGGGAAAACAAAAGACCCTAAAGCTAAAAGAGAGTATAATATAAATTATTATGCTATAGATGAAAATAGAAGTAAAATTTGGGGTGTGAAAAGTAAAAAAGACTAATTACTTAGTTTGAACGAATTGATAGAGTTTATCAGCAGCACTTAAAACATCATCAATAGTATAATTAGGTGGTGTTAGGTTAGCTAATTCTTCAGGTGTTTTAACAAGATGAATTTTAGCTTCAAATAATCTAGCTTGTGCAAAGGCTTGTTCTTCTACAATTTTTTTAGCAAGGTGTAAAAGATCGGTACGGATTTGGTATCCATTAATTGCTTTTTCGGACATGATGTCTCCTGTGTGTGTATTATCTCAAAAGTGTGTGTTTTAATGGTGAGATAAAGAACCATCAAAATAATTATACAAAAAAATTGACTACTAGCAAGAAAAATTTTATATTTCTTTTTGTAGCTACTTGCCTGCTCAAGTCTTTCTAGCACCCTGATATATGGTGTTGCTACAAAAAATATATCACTATTCTGTGATCGTGAAATTTAAATAACTATTTGCAATATCTAAAACAGTTTGTGTTTTCTCATCCAAAAACTTTAAATCTGTTTCTATGCCCCTTGTATGTGCAATAATAAGAATGTTGAATTTAAAATCATCTTGTTCTACAAATTCTAAATATCGATTTGCAACATCTAATATCTCAACAGTAATATCTTCTTCTGATATTTGTTTTTCATCTTTGTATGTACTTAATACTAAATCTTGTGCAAGATTTAATATTTCTAATTTTAAAGTAGATAGCTCTAAAGAGTCCATGTATTTTTCCTTTATAAAAGTGTTTATATATATCTATATTCTATATATCAAAGAGTGTCAATATGGAAACTATGTCAGAAAGAATAGCAAGAATTTATATTGCTAAACAAAAAGATCAAGGTCTACCTAAAAAGTATTTAAGTGGATTTAAAGGTAAAGATAGAACTGAGAGAACTAAAGAAATTAAAAAACGACAAAATGAAACAGACCCTAAGAAATTATATAAACCCTTTAAGTCCGATGCTGACTCTAAAACTAGACCTAGTAAATATTCTAAAACTGAAGTAGCTGAGAAGATCAGAGAAGAATTAAATGGAACTAGCAAAAAAGATTATTTAGCAGCAGCTTCTAAAGTGTCTGGTGTTAAAAAGAGTATTCTAGAACAAGTATGGGATAGAGGATTAAAAGCATGGACAACAGGACATAGACCAGGTGCTACTGCTCAACAATGGGCAATAGCAAGAATATATAGCTTTTTAAGTGGTGGTAAAACACAATCTACCGCAGATAAAGACTTAGCAGAAGAAGCGGGTCTTATTTAACATTCATGTACTTCATCTGTTTTTAATTTAAGGTATCTTTTAGATATCCATTCTAAGATTATGGCTTCTTCTTCACCTTCGCCTGTAAATATAACTTTTAAAGCACCTTTTTCTATCCAAGTGAATACTTCTAAGTTGCTTCTGTATTTATGTCTTATATCCATTAAAAAATCTATAGTCGTATTCATGTCAATAAAGTAAAATATTTCTGTATGTTTCTTTTCTTTACTATATGGCATAACAATAAATTTTTTCTTTAATTGAGAATAGATTTTGTCTCTTAATTTAATATCTGTAATGTCAATCAAATAAAAGTCATCTATAATATCTTCAGGTATTGGTAAACCTATATTTTCAAAAAAAACTACAGGCTCTTCTACTTTAATTAGTATCTTCATATTACTACTCCTCCGTATGTATAATATACAATAAATATAAGAAAGGATTCATTTATATATGAGTTATTCGTTAGTTAGCTTATTTACGGGTTGTGGTGGTATGGATTTAGGTTTTAAACAAGCAGGTTTTGATGTTTTATGGGCAAATGATTTTTTCTATGATGCAACAGAAACATATAAACTAAATTTAGGTAACCATATTCATTTAGGCGATATTACTAAAGTACCAAGTTCACAAATACCAAATGATTTTGATGTTTTAACAGGTGGGTTTCCTTGTCAAGGTTTCTCTATAGCTAATTCAAAAAGGACTATGTCAGATCAAAGAAATTTTTTATATAAAGAATTACTAAGGGTTATAGAAGATAAGAAACCTAAAGTTTTTGTAGCTGAGAATGTAAAGGGATTACTCTCTATGGAAGATGGTCTAGTTTTAGAAATGATTTTAGATGACTTTAAAAAATTAGGTTACACCGTAGATTATAGAGTTCTTACAGCTTCAGATTATGGAGTACCTCAAAATAGAGAACGAGTCATTATTATGGGAAATCGTATAGGTAAAGAAAATCTTTTTCCTGAACCAACACATATAGATTCTAAATATCAAACACTTTTTGATTTTGATCGGAAACCTAAAATTTCTGTAAAAGAAGCAATCTCTTTTTTATCTGATGTAAGAGTCCGTCCAATGTCTTTTAATCTGAATGGGGTAGAGATACATAATCATGAAGCAAGAATGAATGTCTCTGATGTTTTTATGAAAAGAAAATATGAGATAGATCAAAAAGAGATTGCTGACTATTTAAAACAATGGAGAGTAAAAGCAGGTATTTCAGTAAAAGAAATAGATGAGAAATTAGGATATTTACATACAGCACCCCATTGGTTTAGGAAAGATGTATATGGAAGTGTTCCTTCTGCACAAGATTGGATAGAATTAAAAACTCTTTTAAATTTTGATAGTACCTATGACGAACAGATATTATCTTTTGAAGAGAAGAAAATTGAATTTGATCAAATGTTGAGAATTAGTAATTGGGAAACACCTAGTGATACAATCACAGCTAGTGGACCTGAAATTCATCCAAATAAAGAAAGAAGGCTTTCTGTAAGAGAATGTGCTATTTTACAATCTTTCCCTATGGATTTTAAATTTACGGGTTCTATATCTAATATGTATAAACAAATAGGTAATGCCGTCCCACCATTACTTGCATATCATATAGGGATGAGAGTAAAAGAGATGTTAGTTTAATATTCTTTTTATTATTAGTGTAGTAGTATCAATTTTTAATAAAAAGGATACTGCTATGTACAATCGTATTGCATATTTAGAAGATCGTATTTCCAGACTAGAAACTGTTATTACAAAAAGAGCTGGTGTTCGTATCAAAGTTCCTCCTGCATTGCTTACAATGTTAGCAAAAAAAGGAGAAGCTTCTTTAAATAAAGTCTATAATTATGGAGACCCTGCCCAACCTGGGTCTTTTGGGTGGGGTGCAAATCATCAATCTGCACTTCATGCTTTAGAAGCTATTGTTTTAGGTCAAACTGACCTTGAAGATGTTTCTGATGCAGTTCACAGAGGTTGGTCTCATGCTTTCTATACTATTAAAGATCCAGCTTACAAAGTAACAATTTTAGACCAAGCAACTGGATTACCTAAAGGTAAAAAGAAGTATCTAGATAGATTATCTCTTGCAAAGAAGCAATACCGATCATTACCAGAGTCTGAAAAATTAAAAGATAGACTCATTGCTCGTCCAATTTTAGAATGGGCTCTTGATAATCCAGATATTGTTGCACAAATTAGAGCTCAATCTCATCTCTAGATAATTAAATTACTTTTTCTAGTATTATCAAATACTCATATTGCATACCTTCAGGATTTTCTCCTTTCCTATTCTTAGCTAATTTCCTACTCACTATTTCATCAGCTATTATCTCTACTATCCTATACCCACCCTTCTCTCTTACAAAATAATCCATTATTATCTCCCATATAGGTATCTCTATACCTCTTGTCTTAGGACTACCTACAAAGATATAAAACTTACCTCCTACCTTTAAATTATCCCCATGCTTATCTAACACCCCCATCATGTAATAAAAATATGATCTAAACATCTTATCTATATCTTTATCTAAATTAGGTATCTTACTCTTTATCTCTTTATATAACTCATTAGGAATTTCAACACCATCATCTATTTTACGATAAGGTATTTCTCTACTTGCCATTGTCTTTACTACAGATTCGTCATACCCCATCCAATAGATATCCATCTTAACAGTACGAGTATATTCTTGTGCTTGTAAATAAGGTGGGGATGTTACTATTGCATCATACTTATAATCTAAGTCTAAACTAAAGCTATCACTATTATCATATACATGACTATATGTATTCTCTATATTCTCTCCTGCAATCTTACCTAATTCTAAGATTGCTTCTTTATACTTTAGAATCTTCTCTTTTAACTCATACTCTAATTCAGATTTCCAATCTCTCTTTAATAACTCAGCCATTCTAGCTTTCTTGTCTTGAGAGGTGCATAACTTATGAGTCTTCTCATCAGCTAAGGAGTATTTCCTGCTTATAGGTAAAAAGGCAAATAAGAATAGGTCTTTATATACATTAGTTTGGTGGATGTTATAAGCGATCTTACTTATTACCTCTAGTATAGATGGATCATACCATTTAGGTAAATCTTTCCATAAGGTATAGAAATGGTTATCTTGCTCTAAATTAAAGATAGTCTCTAATTCTGCTTTAAAGACATCTTCATCTATTTTATAGGTTCGTTTAAGATTAACGAGTCTAGCTATAATAGGGTTAATATCTATAACGACACTATTTAAACCATTGATATTAGATTCTAGTGCAACAGTACCACCACCTCCGAATGGGTCTAGGACTAAACTTCCTTTAGGTAAATCTTTAATACAGTATTTAATTACTTGTGGGATAAAGGAAGCAGGATACTGATATAGTTTATGGGTAGCATATCTAGTGCTTTCAATTTCAGTAATTTCATTTCTAAGTCTAGTATATCTAGGGAATACAAAATGTTTATTAAGTAGGTTCTCTTTATAAAGTTCTAGTATCTCATTAGGTGTATTAGATGGGTAGTTATGCCAATAGTATTTTCTATACATAGCTAGATCAAAGCAGTATATATCCTCAACAAAGCTATCTACAGTAAGTTGATCTTTTTGTATGTTTAAGTAATTAGCAAAAGAAGATAGGTCATTAAAGATAATAATAGGATTACCTTTTAAAGTAGTACTCTCATCAAAGAAAGAGACAAGACCTGAGTTGATTAGGTATTCGGATAATCCTTTATTGTCATGTAAGTATAAGATAGCTTTAAAAGGTAGATCATAAGAAGATTCAAATTCTTTAAGGGTATCAAGGATATGTAATTCCCCCATAGAGATATACATATCTTTGTAGAAGATAAAATTTCTATCTTGGGTTTCAGGTGGTAATTGTGGTTTTAATATTTCAAGGGATAGAGCAGTTTCATTTAGAGAATTATTTTCTATAAGTTCTTTAACATATAGTTTTTTATTCATTAGGTGTCCTTTTTTCATGTTCCAAACAGATATTATATTTTTCAAAAAATTTTTAAAATTTTTTATTTTTTGATATCGAAAAATATTTTTTTTGAAAAATTTTATTTTTGAAAAAATCGCTGTACTCTTAATATTTAAGAGTCAATAAGAGTACAAAAGTTTAGGGTGTTATTTTAAGAGCTCGCTCTTCCCATTTCTTTTCCCAAAGATTATAATCTGAGATAGATTGGGCGAATTGGATATACCAAGTAAAAAGAAAAATAACATAATGGATTAAGCTAATACGGATTAGTTTTATGCTCTCTTTATTGTATTTGAAATAAATTTCATCAACTTTAATACAGCAATAAATCCAACCTAATAAGTAAAGGCAAATAAATAATTGAAATAGGTGGTGCATATTATACTCTCTTGTTTAGACTTAATACTATATAGGCTATAAATAACAAAACCCTCTTTTCAGAGGGTTTCATTATGAAAAATCTTTAACCGGAGGAGTTAGCTAGAACAAATACTATTGTTTAGTTTCTGTACCTGCTTTAGTAGTAGAGAGAACTTCTACTCTAAGTTCTTTAGCCATCTTAATGGTTTCAAGAAGAGCTTTACGAACACGAGTTGCTGAAACTTTAACACCGTTATCTACTTTGGTTGCTTCAGGTGCTGCTGAAGCTAAGAGATTTTGAATCTCTGCGAGCTTTTGACTAATTGTCATTTTTATCTCCATTTTTTATAGGTTTGTTTGTATCATCGATACTTACATTAATATTACCATTGTTTTTCAAGTTTTCAAGAAAATTTAGTATCTTTTTTTTATTTTTACCTAGACATATTACTTCTTGTAATACTTCTAAGCCATATTTAGATGCTTCTTTTCTTAACTCTTTTACTGTCGGATAATTAGTTTGTGACTCATCATATATCCAAATCACACCTTGATTATCCATAAAAACATTTTCCCATCCTTTAGCTATACCCCGAGCAAATAATATAGTTAAACCATATTTATCTACCCATTCCTGACACTCAGTTATACATGAATTGTCTTTCATATATAACTTCTTTAGTAAGTCCGGTGGGATTATACCTTCAGGTGGTACTTGTTTATTAAGAATGGAATTTCCTCCATTCCTCTCTCTCTTCTTCATTACTGTCTCCCCATCCTAAAAAGACATAATTACCTTGTCTCTTTAAATCTAATTCAGGAAAGAACCTAATTTCACTTGGATGTGATATAATCTTTTCCATTACTGATCTTTCGGCTCTGACTTTCTTTTTTTCTTTTTCAGGCATAATTACAATAATGTTTCGAGATGTATAATCATGCAAATTATATCCACATTTTACGGATAATGTAGTTCTCAATTCCAACTCTCTAAGAGAATTAAAGAAATCTCTCCATAATTCTCTTTCTTTTTCATAACTATCCGTCCAACCAATAAAAATATATTTCCTATGATCTCTGAATAAAGGCTTATCTTCTTCTTTGATCTCTTTTGGACTAGAAACAATTTGTTCTAAGATATAATTTTCTGCTCTTAAATTATTTCTTTCTTTGCTAGGCATAATGATTTTTACACCTGCTAATGCATACTTATATAAATCCATTTTTTTTCTGTCCTTTCTATGACATCTTAAATGTGCCTCCCACCTTTACTGTTTTAGGGGGAACTGCCCATGGATCTTTTATTATCGTCTTTTCTACCATAGGTTGTGGTTCATCTACCACAAATTCTACTGTGTTTGTATTATATGCACTGAACTCATCTTTGACAATAGGTATCTCACTTTTATTCTCAACTTTTTGAAAGAAACTTGGTGTTGGAGTGTTTATAATAGGTTCTTCTACCTTTTGCTTATCTACCCCACCCCATACTTCTATTACCCCATTATCTCTATATACATCAAAATCCGTTAAAAACTTATATTGTGATGCTTCTTCTATCTTTACCACAGGTGCATGAAAAAATCTCTCTATCTGAGTACCTATTCTCTCATCCCATGATGAAAATCCCCAACCTGCTCTTTCACATGAAGTGTTTTTACAATAATTACAAAATTGCCCCATAAAATCTTTTTCAGGCATTCTCTTGTCGTTACACTCTAAAAATAAATCTTTTTTCTTACTTTTCATAGCTATATACTCCTATAGTATATAGCTAATATATACATATATTATAGCTTAATCAATGATGTTATATCCTTATTCTCAAATACCACCTTTACCTTTTTATCTTGATGTTCTTTTAACCATTCAACTAACTTAGTTGCACTCTCTTCACTAAGTTCTTCTACTGTATACTCTACATCTGCTTTTACATCTTCTACTGCCTTAACTATTCCAGGGTCTTTAATCTCTATATGCTCTTTCTTAAAGACACTTACTAGAAACTCATCTTCTCCTTTACCCTCAGTCAATTCTTTAAGATCATAAGGCACTGACCAATCTTTACCGATTTCAACATCTACTGTTAAAGGTACGATCCACCCCATTTTAGCAATCGCCTTGTTTCTTACCATAAGATTACACAATAAAGGTATTGCTTCACCTATAATGTCTTTATGAATTTCAAAGACAATTTCATCATGCACAGTAAGAATCATCATTAACTTATCATCCCATTTTCTCTCTCTTACTGCATCATAAATTAAACTCATAGAGATTTTAGTGATGTCCGCACTTGTACCTTGAACAGGTGAATTTACAGACTTTCTCTCATCTTTTGATCTTAACTTATATTCTTTCTTATTGTTAATATCTGGCATAGGCATTCTTCGACCAAATGCTGTTGAGATAAACCCATTCTGTCTTGCAAACTCTTGACTCTTTTTCCACCACCCACTTAAACCTTTATATGTAGAAATAAAGGTTTGATATTTATCATCACCCTCTTCTAAGGAACAACCTATAGCAGTAACAACTGCTCTACCTGTACCACCATAGCATAAAGCAAAGTTCACACCTTTAGCATTACCTCTTAATGCTTTCCAATCCGGTCTCTTTTTAGATTCTTCACCGTAAAAAGCAACGGCTGTAAGTGTATGTAAATCTCCGATTTTATCCGACCCACAGATACAGATAGGGGGAGGACTTACAATAAACCCTTCTTTATCTCTTTCTTTAGGATATTTACGATTACAAGATGAGCATCTAAAAAATTCTTCAATCCATAAAGGTTCTTGAGATAGGTTAGTGATAAGTCTTAATTCTACCCCAGCATAGTCAATAGCTACTAGATAATTATCAGGATGTCTTACTGCAATACACTCTCTTGTTCTATAAGAGATTTCAGGTCTTTTAGGATCATAACCTGAAGGGATACCTTGAAAGGGTACACGACAACCCCCATCTTTAACTTTCCAAGGTTCAGATGTAGTACCACAACTGAAACGACCTGTATCTGCACCAAATTGTTGAAATTTAGCTTTTAGAGTACCATCAGGACCTACATCTTCAAGCATAGGGATAAGGTATTGACCTAATGCTTTAGCAAGTTCTCTAAATCGTTTAATCTTTTTCATAAATGGGAAAGATTCTTCAGCATTAGCAATCACATTATCTAATACATCAGCACCTGTTGCTACTTGTCCAGAATCTGTAGTTTCAAGATTCGGTACTTGTAATTCTCTAAATAATAAACCTAATTGTTGGGGAGAGAAAATATCGTAAGTAAAGGGGAAATCAATTTCTTCACTACCACCAGATACCTTTTTACCGTCTTTATCTCTAGTTTCAAGTTTAGGTACAGCTTTTTTAATTCTAGGTCTATCTTCGGGATAATTACGATCAGCTTCAAGTCTAGCTTCTTCTAATACTTCTTTATAAGGAGTATTAGATTCGGGATCGAATTTATTAACACCTTTAATTTCACCTATCATAATTTTGATATAAGATGGCATAATATCCCTATTGAGAATAGGTTCTGCACCAGTATAAACCTCAACAACAGATTCCATCCATTCCTTTTGACCTCTCTTAATAAAAGAGATAGTCTTTTCTTTATCTACAAAGATTCTATTACGGTGCATCCACCTAACTGAAGTATTACACTTTTTCTCAATCGCATAAAGGTTAAGCATTTCTTTAGGAAACTCTTTAGCGATTTCGTGATATAGTTTAACAGTACATAGAGCATCAGATGCAGCATACCAAACAGATGGTTCCCAGCTGGGGTCAATAGTAGAATAATCTTTAACTTTACTATCAGGAATAAGTTCATCAAGTTCAATCATTTCATAATTTAAACGAGTTTTCGATTGATGTTTTAGACCTCTACCCCCCTTATCTCTAGGGTTCATAAGGGCAACCATAATAAAGTTATCTTCCCATAATCTAGGTTTATCAAATCGTTTCTCACCTAAACGAGCATCACTAGAATAGACAAGAAATTCTTGGTCGAAAGCTGCATTATGGAATACAGGGATAGCAGTAGCAGATTCATCAAGTAATCTACCAAATTCTTTTTCTATAATAGACCAAGGAACATTATGTTCAACACCTTTAGAGTGTCTGATAGGGAAATAATAAGCTTTAGTATCATTAGGTGCGATAGAGATACCGACAATTTGATCTCTAGTTCTGCCATTAAAAACTCTATTATCGAGACCTGTGGTTTCAAGGTCTATACCGTAATGTGATGAGGCGAGACATTCATCGATAGCTTTAGTAATATTATTCTTAGTACCTAAAATAAGATCGACTTTAACCATCCAGGGTTTTTGTTTAATATCGGGTCTTTGAAGGGATTCAAAAAATTCACCAAACATATAATATCCTTTGTGTATGGGTAATTACCATACAGATATTATATTATTAATCCTCTTCATCGAGCATACGAATACCTTCTAATTTAAAAGAAATCATAATAGGGATAGCTAATTTCATTCTGTTAGATTCAAAAGTAATGGCTTGTTTTACAATTTTAGCAGATTTAGTTTCTTGGCTAGTAATACGAATCATATTTTCTTTAGATAAATTTAAACCTTCCTCAAAAGCTTCTTCCATAAAAGTTTGAGCTTTTTTAGGATTATAGCTATTCATTTCTTTAACTAAAATTTTACTTAAAGATTCTTTACCTGTTTCTTCATGTAGGTCTTGAATTAAGTTTGTGTAAATATCTCTTTCATTACCATATTTGGATAATGCCATAGTTAAATGACTAGCAAGATCATCATAAGTAATAGTACCTGTAAAGAGAATATTTCCACCTATAACACCATCAATAGAATCTGAAGGTCTAAAATAGCTTTCATCTGAGAGTTTAATTTTACCCTTAGTTTTTTCTAAGACATCTGTATTCATAAAAGAATAGATAGGTGCATCACCGAGAATAGCATCTGTAATTCCGTAGGAAAGAATATCAGCGATAATAGATTGTTTGTTAGAAGGTAAATTTGAGAAAGTATTAGGGAAAGCTAATTTAATAACAGAAGTGGTACTTCCTATACGAATAAAATTTCTACTGTAGAACATTTAGACTCCTTTAATTATATATAAAGAAGTCTGATCATAAAGAGATTATATATTAGTCGCTTGAGCGAACATAGAAAGTAAATTGAATATAGAGTAATGGGAATACAGGTTTATAGTAAGCTTCAACAAGAATAGAAGTTGGGTCTACTGGATCTGGGGTAACTTTAATACCTGTGAAATTGCTAATAATTTGTTGGTTAACTAATTGCTTGAAAGCGAAAGTAATTTGACCTTGAATTTGGATAGCAATAGAAGGTAAGTTCTTTTGACCGATAAATGGGTCTAATAAATCTCTCATTCTTAATTGAACTTCATCAGCGATTTGGATCACAGTAGGAGTTCTAGTAAGGATACTAGACATATTAGTAGTTAAACCATGTCTAACTTTAATACGACCGATTTGGTTTTCAAGAACAGTAACACCTCTTTGTGCAGTTTGGTTAGCTTCAACAGCATCAAGAGTTCTCAAGATACCATTAAAACCTGCAAGTGTTCTAGATTCCCAAGGAGTAGCAACATCAGAAACAGAATTAACAGAAGTACAAGCCATAGCAACAGCAAGGTAACGACCATCAACGATAAATGTAGTAGCAACACCTAAAGCATCAGTTAAAGTAATAGATGTGATATCAGGATAAACAAGACGAACACGAGTACTGTTAGTTAAAGATGCTAAACGACCAGCTTCTTTTGGAGTAGTGCCAGAAGCATAACCCATAATAGCTGTTCTTTCTGATCTGTATCTCAAAGAACTTTGTAAATCACAATGTTTAGAGAGTTCGGAAAGAATAGTTTCATTAGCAGGTACAAGAGGTAGAATCAAAGAAGGAGTTAAACCTGTAGTGATTTGACCTTCAACTTGACCAAGAGCTGTTAAAATTTGAGCTGTGGTTGGGTCGCCCTTACCTGCTTCAAGTGCAATTTGTTTACAAGCAATAACAGAAGCACCATTAATAAAAGCTAAATATGCAGCTAAAGATAATGAATTATCTGGACTTACCGCACCATATTCATTGATTACATCATTTAAAGATGTAAATACCTTAGTAGCAAAATCAGTTTTAGATCTAGTAAAGGTTACATAATATACTTGACCAATATTAGGTTCTTTACCTGCTTTATCAAAGGTTTCAACAAAAGCAGAATTACCAACACCTACATTAGTAGTATTAGATACAAGAAGTTCAACACCACTGATTACATTAACAGGAATATTAGAATTACAAGTAAAGGTAGTAGATACTTTCCATTCAAAATATGATGTTACGGAAACAGGATATGTAAGACCACCATCTTGAGCTAATACTGTAAAGGTTAAGCCTGTTACATCATCAACATAGGTTTGACCTACAACACCATCTTGACCAATACCATCATTGAATTTAGATGTATTAGAAGAACCTGAGCCTTTAGGATTATTAGATGTAACATAGAAACCATTGATACCATCTTCACCAACAGCACCATCACCAACAACAATCTTTAAACCATTACCCTTAGAAGTAATAGCATTACCGCCAGTAAATGCAAGACTTGAAGCTACACCTTCACCAAGAGATTCAAATACGACATACTTTTTACCTGTGGAAGCAGTATGTACATAAGCAACAGCTTCTGATGCAAAGTAATTAGCACTAGACCCTGCACTAAACAATAAATCAGTTAATGTGCCTGAGTAGTGGTTCATTAAAGCACTAACAATTTGACTAGCAGTAACAGATTTAGCAGTAGAAGTGACATTAGCAGCAGTACCTACAGTGTCATTAGCACTACCACTTAATACCTTTAAGTAGCTACCTACAACTGGGTTATTAAGAGTAATTCTAACAGCAGCACCTTCAATAGAAACAGTAGCATCAACACCGGCACCTACAAAAGCAGAGTCAATTTGACTAGCTACGGTAGATACTGATGTTAAAGTACCAGCACCTGTAGCACCAAAGGTAGTAACAACAGTAGTACCACTAGCATCAATAATTAAGACATTGTTAGCAGAAGAAACAGTAGTATCTGTACCGTCATAGAAAGTAACAGCAGCTTGAGATTCACCAACTTCTTGACCTTCAGACCAACCTAAAAGTAATTTAAGTGTAGGACTTTCAATAACAGCACCTTGATATAAAGCAGGACTAAAACTTTGTGTTAAACCGAGATTAGTCATAGCTGTACCACTAATAACACGAACACCGATTTCACCTGTGGGTAAATGATAGCTATTACCTGGCAATAAACGATTTCTAAGGATTAAGTGATCTTGTAAAGCACCTGAACTTAGTGTAGTTCTGCTATAAGAAACGATAGGCAAGAAACCAAATTTAGTTTGAGTCCCATCAATAGTATCAGTATCAATACCTGCAATAACAGCAAAATCATCTTCAGGATCAGCTTGGCTGATAAATTCGAGATAGCCATAGTTATCAGCAACACCAGGATCATTAGCACCTACAGGCATAGATAATAAGGTGAATACTAGATGACCTGATGTTTCAGTTACACCGATTTCGAGACCTGTAAAGTCATCATCACCAGCAACAAGAAAAGCTACTGCATTATCAATTTGTGTTTTAATAGCAGTAGCTAATGCACTAGCAGTAGCATAAGCACCTGCAGGTACACTGATAGTTAATTCACCTGTAGACCCATTAACATCACCTACATATTGGAATGATAGGACATTATAAGAGCCATTTACAATTTGTAAACCGCCACTCATTTTAGTCATAGCAATATATTTAGGAGCTGCTAAAGTATTTGTATCAACTGCCCATGTATTTAAAGCATCTACAATGTCAGTTACATCTTTATTATTAGCAACAACAAAATTAACATTAAGGTCTTGGTTATCAATCTTAAGGTTTAAGCTATTATTACCACTTGTAAAATCTAGGGTAGTATTATTGCTATCATTAGTATAGATAAGGTGTTGGCTAACTAAATGAGCAAAACCACCTGTTGCACCAGTTGCAGTAGTACTATTAGATAAACTAACATTACCGGTAAGAGCAGTGTCATCTACTTTTAATGCAATTTCATCACTCTTAGTAGCGATAGGGAAGTAAGGTTCAGCACCAGGACTAAAGAATACTGCACTTGTAGAGTCACTTTCAGCAAAAGTAACAGTAACAGTTTCATTTACAGGTTTACCACCATGTAAATGAGCATCCGGGTATAATTCACTACCTGATGGGAATACAAGATCGATACCATCTAAGTCGCCACCCTTATTGCCAAGACTAACACCATATTTATTAGCTCCCTTAACAGAAACTGTATACTTACCTACATTGCTACCACCTGAAAGAGTGTTAGTAACAACATATTGATTGCTACCATCAGTAGTATTATCTGTAAGGGTGCTATAGTAGAAAGTAGCAAATACTTGCTGACCTTCTGGAACTACATTAGATAAAGTAATGGTAGAATCGTTAGGGTTGACTCTAACTACAGTTGCATTTGCTTTTTCAAGAGCATCTGCAATACCATAACCAACTTTAACTTGAACTAGGTCAGTTCTAGATGTAGGAGCACCAGTACCAGTACCATCAACAGGTTGGTGTGGTAATTTAAAGGTACTTGGTAAAGCTCTAGCTGGGTTTACAGATGTATCAAGAACTCTAGTACATTCTGCAAGATAAATCTTTTCATCTTTAAGGTTAGCTGTGACTTGGCTACTTGTTAAAGGGATAGTACCATCAGCTGTAGTACCTTCGGAAACAACAGCAACAGTACCCCAATAGAGTTTATCATCTTTAAGGACAAAATCTACACCTGGAATAAAGTTAACGGAAGAACCACCTGAACCGTCAGCAACAAGAGAGACACTATCTACACTAATAATATTAGTACCGGGTAAATAATCGAATTGGTCCCTAAAGCTATTATAATAGTAAGAAACAACAACTTCAGCACCGACTGCTGGTGGTGTTGAAAGAGTAAAGAAGCCATTAGTACCATCTAGAGCAACAGGTACAACTTCAACACCATCAACAGTAACAGTAATATCAGTAACATCAGTAGTGACAATCCCACCATTAGAACCATCTACAATGGGGAAATAGTTAGTATAGAAATTTACATTACGGCTAGTAGTTTGATCATTAACAAAACCAAGAACAGAATTAGCATTTCCATTCCCAATTTTAAGAGAAAGATCAGAAGTAAGGATGATTTGGTCTTCATTGTTATTATCTGTGTATGTATCAGCAACTAAAGAACCAGGACTAGCTGCATTAATAAGAGCAACAATAGTAGCAAGATCATCAGCTCTATTAGTAGTAACAGTAGGTGTGTTGATAGTATATTTAGTACCATCTACATAAACAATAAAAGTAGTAGTAGCGTTAGTAAAAGAAATACTAGCTCCGGAACCTAATAATTCTGCACTATCTGTGGTTACTTGACTAGAAACATCTTCTTCTTCAATTAAGGTATCTGTTCTTTTAAAGTAGTAGCTTAAAAGAACAGTGTCTGTAGCTTGTAAGGTTTGAGCTAAAGTAACAACACCTTTAGAAGCATTCACACCAAGAACAACAGTAACTTGACCATTAACAGTAGCAAGAATACTGTTACCATTAGTAGCAAGAGAACCTGTACCAGTACCATCAACAATAGGAAAATGTTGAACTTGTACTTGAGTAGTATCTCCATTAAATTCACCAATGATAGGATTACCGTTAGGGTCATAGCTTAAAACACCACGACCGGATAGATTTTCATCAACAGCTTGTTGGTCGATAGTAGAACTAGATCCACGAACAACAGTAGCTGTTTTAGTAGTAATGGTTTCTTTCCCTGTACCGATAAGTAAAGGTACTCTACCTGAAATAACAGTAGTAGGGTTAGTAGTTTGAAATATACTTTCTGTATAAACACCTGGTGGTGCATAACCGCCTCTAATAGCCATGATTTAAACTCCTTTAAGTTTCTTGTTGATAATTTATTCCCATTTCTTTACGAGCTTCATTTTTAATGGTCTTTAGATTAACACTGTCTTGTTTATTCATAAAGTATTCACCTTTAGGAGTAACGAGTATGTGTTTACCTTGTTCACCAGTTTCATTTACAATATCCCATTTGTCTTTTCTTCTGTGGTAAACAGTACCCCATTTTTCAGCTGAATCTTTAGCTACGATTCTTTCAATATCAGTATCTAAAGATTCTATACCTGAAGCTTGAGGACGAACGACCCCATCAGTTTGGGCATCATAACCAACTGATGCTTTAGCTTCTAAAGACAAAGCAGGATCATTACAATTTTGACATGATGTTTCATTTATTCCAAGATTGACTCTTTTAGAAAAACGAAAACCACAATGATGACATTGAAATTTAACTATTGGCATAAAGACTCCTTATTTACTTATATAAGCTAAATAAATAAATTATCTTATTCTCTGCTTTAAATAATCATTCCCTATGATCAATAAAGGATCAGAACTTGGTAAAACTTCCACAGGTATTAAATTTATATTCTTTATAAGTTGGAAATTTTCTATCATAGGTACATGAATAAACCAATCCGTCTGTATTGTAAAACTCATACTAGCATTATAAAAATAATCATCTCCATTTTCATCATATGCTTCTTCTGATTCCCCACCATAATTTATATCATTCATATTTAAACCCCAATTAGCCAACCTCTCTCTTAATACCCCCCATGTCCATACTACCATATGATCTGATATATCAGCTTGTGAAAAAGGATCACGAGCTATAATATCTATATCTACAGACACATCAAACCTACCACCATACTCTTTATATACAGGGTTTCTATCTTCATATACAATTACAGCTTGTTGATCTCCGTCATTTAAATTACGACCAAAGTGTATTAAAACTCCAGGTATCAATTCACTATATGTATAATCAGGCTGTACCTGATATGGTTCAAAATTATCTATAAGTTCAGTATAGTATATTTCTAAAGTAATTCCTTTAGGTAAGGGTTCTCCTAATGTTAAAGTAGTACCGTTTCTTGTATAATCTGTGAAATTCATACGAGAAGGATATTCTATAATTTTTAAAGAATTTTGTACTGGAGTACCTAATAGTTCAATAGTAGTTGGATTTGTAAATGCTGGGTCTGTTTCTTTTCTCTTTTTATACTGAGTCATAGTAATATTAAAGAGTCTAGAATTAGTTTCTGTTTCATTTATATCTAATATATAGATACCATGATCTGCAACACGACTTGGCAAAGGATGTTCTTTAACCCATTCGATAGAAGAAGTTTTATTACTATTTATAGTTTGGGCTGCTAAACAATAACCTTGTACTTCACCAATATAATTTTGAGCAGATAACTGAATATTACTAGCACCACTTGTTTTGACAACCATACCAAATTGGGGTCTTTGCTCAAAGCTGTATTTAGCTTGTATGAAATGAGACATTTCAGGGTATCTTGGATGATCTGCCCAATGTTGTTTAAGTTGTTCTATTATCAAGTTTCTTACTTGTAAAGTCAGATTATGGTACATATTACTTTTCTTTTAATATCAAAGTGTTTTTATCTATATCCATATAGTATAAACCATTTAAAGATTTCTCATTACCTTCTTTATCTTGGATCTTTACTACATAAGAAAAAGTAAGATCTTCTTCTTTTTCTTCTTTATATTTTAAAATTTCTGAGATGATGTCATCTATAAATTTATCTGTGCTACTCAAGGTTTATTCTCCTCTGTTAAAAGTAAGTGTAATATCCTATTTATAGCTTTATTTTTCCCTCTTGCAACCCCTTTTTCTATCCATGTCCACTTTTTTATAGCAGGGTGTACCCAAGCATCTGTCTTTAACATAGGTACTGTTCTAAATATCATTTGCCCTTTTTCATCTTTTAAGGGTATTACAGATAAAGTACTATTAGATTGTTTTGTTAACCAATCCATTTTTTTAGGGTCACTGTCTTGTAAATATTTAGTTATCCATTCCCATTTACTAAATACTAATATATCATTACCTACTATTTCATAAAAGAAAGACTTAAAAAATTTCTCTTCTCTTGGTACAGCATCATATAAACGAGATGCTTCTCTTGCATGATATTCTATACCATCTATAATTTCTTCCCCAAATATTTTAAGGTTTGTTAAAACTTCTAAATCGGTAATACTTTTACTCTTACTCGCTTTAGTCCTTAAAACAAATTTCTTGTTCTTATTATTGATACTACTTCCTGTTAAATCAGGTTGTAAGTTTATACCTCCTATTGCCATAATTAACCTCCACTATTATGGTTTTCCCATACAGCTGTTCTACCTCTAAGTTGGTGATCTTTAGAAATATCAGGTCTGTTAGTTTCCATAGGAATAGCTGAATCTGTTTCTGTTTGATAAGGTGCATCACCTCTAGGATTATAAGTATCTCGTATAGGTTGATATGTATATCTAGTCTTTTGCCATGTAATAGGAACTCCGTCCATAGGTACATCATATCTAATATCACCTATATCAAGATAGCCTAAATTAAAATGTTGTTGTAAAACATTACCTCTAGCATTAGGTCTTCTTACCGGACCTATGGAATATCGGTCATTATTTTGTTTAACTAGAAAATCTCTTTGTTGGACAATAGGACTAGGACCTATATAAGTTTCATATGAGTGTTCTCTTCTACGACCTTGTACAGATTGACTAACTCGTCTTTCTGCATCATCAGGTGCTATAATTATATCATAAGGACCCTCATAACCACCTTCTATACCTGTACCAAAACATATCCTACATCTTGAGTCAGGTTGTTTACCATATATAAGAGTTTTCTTATTGAAATCTCGACAAAAACAAACAACACCTGTGATCTTTTTTAAAAATAATCTTACTCTTTCACCACCTTGTTCTAATGCCCATTGGTTTCTTCTTACACCTTCTCTCCACATCCAATCCATTTTTTCTATTTCTATATCACTAAAAGGTATCGCATAATTTATAGGTGTTTCATGTAAAGCACCTGTAGTAGGGTCTTCAGCAACAGTAGTAATTCTATAGTAAGTTTTTTTATCTACAATATGAGCTATACGATCTTCTAAGCTATAACCTAGATATGTAATAGTAACTACACTATTGTCATTTATAATCAAATCCACAACTTTATCATTATTCACAGGATCTAATCTAAAACCCCTACTTAAAGTAACTTCCCCTACTTGACCTACAATATAGTTTACAGGGGTGATTCTACCATCTACTTTAACAATTACATCTCTACCTGAATAAGAAGGTTCAATAGCACTACCTATACGAGCAATGGGGTATTTAGTTTGGAAGGTATAAGTACCGTTTTCTATATTTTTACTAATCCAATGAGTGACAACTTCATCATGTTGCATTTCACTTAAACTTGTATCTCTATAATATTCTCCACCTATAGGGGTAGCATTGATTCTTTTATAAGTACCTCTGTCTGATGTACCTGATCTATAAATATTAACCCCTCGAATAATCCAGCCTTCATTATCATGAATAGTGGATGGACTTTCCCATCTTAAATCAATGACACCACGAATAAAAGGAGAAAGAGCAGAAGTATTTTTAGGTGGTAAAGGATAAGGAGACCTAGATAATTCCCAACCTGCTGTCATAATAATTCTCCTAGTTTATTTATATGAGTCTTATACATATATACTTTTTATAAAAGGATAAACATGGCAAATCTTTATCATGGGTCTCCCGCATATTTTACTGAGTTTAAATTAAAGCCTCATTATTTGAGTGGACCCAAACCTGCAGTATTTGCTACATCTTCTAAAGGTGTAGCACTTGTTATGGGTACACATAGTTGGAAAAATGAAGATGCCGATTTTGGTAATATAGATATGGATAATTTTTATTTAGGTGAAAAATGGGACGGAGCTTTTAAAAAATTTTGGAAAGGTGTCCCTATGTATTTATATGTATTAGATTCTAAAGGCTTTAAACAAGTACCTGGTTTACAATCTTTTGAATTAGTTTCTTATGAACAGCCTAAAATAAAGAAAATCATACATATCACAGATACTCTTAAAGAAATAATAGATACCGGTGAAGTAGAACTAATCCCACATAAAATATATCAACATATGGAGTTATGATGTATAGAAGAAAAGCAAACAATGTAGATGCTAATATCTATTTTAAAAAATTAGAATCTTTCAATGAAGAACTTGAACAAGAGTATCATGCTTTTATGATTGAAGTTCAAAAAATGGAAAATGAAATTTCAAGATTAACAGAACATATTGAAAAGTTGGCTAACAACTATAGAGTTATGAAAAGTAAATATCTTGAATTTGTTTATGATATGGAAAGTATAAAAGTCAATCCTGGTCTTTATACTGAAGATAGTCTAAAAGTCAATTCTAGTCTTTATATTGAAGATAGTCTAAATAGTATGTATTATCCTATAAAAAGATTATTATCTGAAAAAGAAAAATTTACTGAAGAAGTTCTTAAGTATAAAAAACAACTAGAAAAAAATCTTGTAAAAGGTTTAGAGAATTTAGAAAGGAAGAAAACAAGAAAAGTTCTACCTGTAGGTACAAAATATACAGATGTACCTATTAAAGGTACACAAGTTCAACATACTCAAGCTTTGTTTAATCCTAAACCTATTATTGAGTCTAAACCTAGACCTGAACCTAAACAAGACAATAGGAATTTTTTCCAAAAAATGTTTAATTTGTAAAAATACATATATCATTGCATATTTAGTATATCATTGCATATTTAATTTTTTTAAATACTATCATTAGTATATATACTATCTTTAGATATCTGGTCCGGAGTATTATATTATTTTAGTTTGGGTACATAAAAGAATCCTATAATATATATTATCTTTTATAGAAAGGATTCTTAAGCTATGAAATTAGCCACCAATAACCATTTCTTCTTAGTTAAAGAAGAACCTATTACAGATTCTAAATTAGCCTTAGTTGGTGAAAAAGAATATAAAATCTGCTTATCTGATAATTTGGTTTTAGGGTCAAACCAAGATTTTTATTATCTCTCAGCAGAAAATCCTAAATTGTACTCTTTTAAGAAAGTCAATAAGACTGTTTATGATTCTCTTACTGAAGAAGAAGATTCAAATCAAACTTTGATTTTAGCTTTTTCAAGAGTCCTTTATTCATTAGGAGAACTATATGATGCTAGAGACCTTTTATTAAGGAGTCATGATAGAGTTTTAATTACTCGTTTTAAAGAAGCTACCACAACTAAAGAAGTTATTGTAGCTATAGATCATTTAGATGCCTTTCTTTTAAAGAGAAAACCTACAATTCCTTTTGTTAAGAATCCAGGTCAAATTCCTTCTTGTGATTTAGTTACTTTATTTGCAGAAATGAAGAAAGCTAAAGCTAAAGTAGATATTGTCCAATTACAAAAAATCTACCAAAGAAAAACAGCTACTAAAAAATATGGTAGCTTAAATGATTTAGGTGAATTTGTACCTTGTCCTTATGCTACTAGAAGCATAACAAAAGAATGGGCAGATTTTGTAAATGCTGAATTTACAAATAATGGCGATTTTAACATCTCTCTTAAAGAGAACATCGAATTGTATAACATCTCTACTAATGAAACCATTAAAGAGATTAGTGGTATATCTTTAAATTTACAATCATATAAGAGTTATAACCTATATGACATTCAGGGTTGTAGAATTAAGACTCTTCTTATTCGAGTAGATAATAGTTATCTTGATGAATTTGAGTTAAAAACAGGTTTAAACTACGATTTTTTTGAAGAGGGTCCGCATACAGACCATTTCATGTTTGAAGTGAATGTAGAAGACACCCCTATCTTATCAGAAGAATTGTATGCGGACCCCCAAGCATATCATCCTAAATTTCTAGTTTCTTTAGTGATTGTTAATGATTTTCTTAGGGGTCTTTTAAAAGATACTCCTGTAAGTCCTTACACTGAGAGTCAATTAGATGATTTAAAGAAATACTATATTACACCTAGTATGAATTTTTCACCACCAAGTATAACAGAAACTGATAATCCTTTACCTACATACAAAGTAGATTTTGGTTCTAAATCTTTAAATGTATTAACTAACAAGTTTAAATCAGGTAATTTCTATCTCGACAGAAGATTTTCTATACCTAATATCGAGAAACTAACTTTACCTATGCTTTTAGAGAATGATTTGAATCTTATCCAAGATAAAGTCACAAGTTTAAAGTTTAAGATAGATAGTGCTGAAACATTAGTAATAGATACTTATAAGTACTTATTTAAGTTAAGTGATAATAGTGGAGTTTTAGGTGAAACTCTAGGTAAGACTTTAGAAGAATTAAGAAATGCTTTATGGTCTAAAAACCGTAATGTCTTAAAATCTTACCAAAATTTGTTCTCTAATTTACAAGAAGATTTATATCAGAAAATTTATATACCTATGATTTTAGGTTTGAGATTAAATAAAGTAGAATATGAAGGATTAAGAGTAAAGTTAAATATAGACTTAGAAAATTCAGATTTTTTAATAGATATTAAGCCTTAATAGGTGTAACGATACGACCATCTTCAAGAATTTGAAATGGACTATCTTCAGATAAATCAAATTGCATTTTAATAAGTTTAAGTAGGTTTTGAGCTTTTTCTTCGTTAGCATCAACATCTGCAAGTAATCGAGCTTTCTTCACTTCTAAAGCACCAATTTGATTAACAAGTTGAACAGCAGTTTGCTTTAATTCGTTGAATTGGGCAAGTTGCTTTTCAGATAGATTACCTGCAACAGAAAAATTAGGTTGTTCTGACATAGTATGTACTCCATATATAAAAGGTTTATTTTCATATAAGCACTATACCTAAAAAGTCAAAGTCTTTTTTCTTTTTCGTTTATGTGCAAAGCATTCTGATTCGCTTTTTTAATTTTCAAAATGTTTTTCATGTAATCTGATTGCTTATTTATCTTATTTGATTTTTCTATCATCTTATCAATTTTAGGTGGGTCTTCAGGTAGTATTATTTTAAAGTTATCATCAAATAAAGGCTCTTTTAAGAGAGGATAAATAGGTTTATCAAAATCTAGTTGTATCTCATCTAATTTCATAGGTGTGTTTTTAATACACTCTTCTTGGTTTAGATTAGAGACTAAAATCATAAGAATAGAAGCTATAAGAATAGAGATACCTAAGTAAAAGTCATTCATTTTAAATCTTTCTTAATAGTATTAAGGATTTCATCTGAAGTGGCTTCTAGCTTTATACATTTAAGTTTAAGATTATATAATTCGATCTGCTCTTTAGGAGGTGGGGATATAATCTTTACCTCTTCAGATTTAAGTGGTACATCTAAAGTTTCGTTTTTCTTAGTATCTGAAGTAAAAGAGCTTATAGCTACAATAACTACAGATGTAATAAAAATAGATGTGTTAAGAGCGAGATCGCTTATAATCATAATACACCTCCCTATCAGGGATTCTCTCTATTTAGCAAAATCGTTTGTATTTCGGACAGATTTTTCTGTACATGGTCTATGTTCTTTTCAATATCTTTTAAGTTCTGTCTTGTTTGGGCATCAATGACTTTGTCCTCAGAAATTTCTTTTTTGATTTCATAGATTTGGTAATCCATTTTAACAACTTGGTTTTTAACAATTTCCATATTGTTTTTGATAAGAGCATTCTCAATCGAGATGCTGTTCAGCCAGTATAATAAAGGTAGGACGGTAGCAGAGAGGGCTTTATATAACCATGACACAATTTTTTCTATTTGTTCTGAGGAGAAGTGCATTTTTATTCTTTCTTTAACTATATAAAATTTCTAGGGGATAGAACACCACGACCAACATTAGGACCGAATGCTGATCTAACACCGATACCATATTTAGGTTGGACAAGACCTCTGATGATCTTAGTGGTTCTAGCTTTCATTTCAGTAGCAGTTTGCCATTGACTTTCAGCAGTGCTTTTTAAGCCTTCATATTTAGATGATTTATCAATATTAAGTGAAATACCACCTATAGAATAATCAAATTCATCAACAATCCAGTTAGCTTGTAAAGCCATAGCTGCAAATACAATAGCACCTTGTAAAATAGGAGTTCGCCAAGCAGGTTTAGTATTTACAAGAGTTTCGATGGTTCTATAATTTTCAGTTTCAGGGGGCATCATATTCCACCAATCTAATGCTCGTTCTAAATACTCCATTAATTCATAATCTTCCCATACTTGACCGAAGACTCTATTATATTGACCCACGACAGCTTCAGCCTCAGGTGGTCTAAAATGGTAAAATTTATCTGGGCAGTTGTGAACCAGTGTTTTACTTTCAAATAAAAAGAGATTGTGGTTATTCTCTACTGTGAGATCATACATATGATCTCTATTATCTATTCGAGAGATAGATAATATTTTAATTTTGCCTTGTAAAGAATAAACAGAACCACCTTCTTTTAAATCTTCTACTTCAACAGCATAATCAATATCTGTATATACTCTATGACCACCTGTGAGAACCATACTACCTAATTCAGTTTTAATAGAATAGATAGATTCCCATGATGTTTCATTTTTGTGTGCTTTTTCAATTCTTTGCCATGATAAAATACCATCTTTATCTAAAGATTGGACTTTTAAAGTACCCTCTTTAAAAGATTCTTTAATTTTGTTTTTAATATCTTCGCTTAACATAATCCAAGTTCCTTTTCTGTCCAAATGGTAAAACACCAGTTATTGTTCTTAGCTAGAATTTCACTTCTCTTAAGTCTTTTTTTAACTCGGTGTTCTTCGGACAAATTAAGCACCCATTTAGATTTTACTTCTATAAGGACAGTCTTATCTCTATATTTAACTACGAAGTCTGGTAAAATAAATCCGTCATTATCTATATGCTTTGATTCATAGGTATATGAAATAACATTTTCATCATTATCTAATATCTCAATAGCTTTTTTTTCATATGATGATCTGACTCTTACTCGTCTAACATCATTTTTATTTGCATTGACAATTTCACTGCGACCTCTTAAAAAAGGATTAGGATTATTTTTCATTCTCATAGTTTGCTTTTCTGAACACATCCTTCTTTGTTCAGGCGAGAGATGGAAATCCATAATTTTTTTAACTACTTCAGGGTTACCCCACACATAATGTTTTGAATTAAAAGATGCTTTTTCTTTGTTTTCTTTTTTAGACCATGCTTTTTTTAATGTTGCTTTTTCTTCATCTGTTCTTTTTCGTCCTCTTAGGCAATCAAAATCACCTTTTTCCCATTGCCTTTCTAATTGACCCTCTCTTTTTTTACCTTTCCAAGATTTGCCTACATTCCCCCCAATGTTTTTTAATTTGTTTTTTACAGCTTCACATTTTTTACCTTTAGAAAGTCTTTGTATTGTGGCATTACCTAAACCTGTAATATTTCTCATTTCCTCCCACGAAAATCCTTTTTCATGTAGATAGGTAATAACCAAAGATCTTTTTTCAACTATTTCTTTAGATACTCTACCTTTCTTTTGAAAAGCAGATATTGCTATGTCGTGCTGTATTAATAACTGTTCTAAGATGGGATTCATTTTAAATCTCCTATCAGACCATAAAGTTCTTCTAAAGTAATTACTACTTTTTCACCATTAACATCTAATAAGATTTTCTCTTCACCACCAATACACTGATCCCTAAGTAAGATTCTAAGTTTATCTACCATAGATTTCATTTCGGGGGACATACCATAGCTTAGAACTGATTCATTATTAACGACAGCAAATTCTTGGACTATATTTTGTACTTGGCTATTAACAAATTCTTTAATTGCCCATTTAATTCTATAAGTACCGAAGGTGGCTGTGGCAGGTATTCTAAGAGAAGCATAATATTCACCAACAGCAGGGTTTTCGGGAATACGGGCAGGATCACCGATAAGGACATCAACTTGTTGGTCGACAAAATAGATAGCATAAGTGATTTCGGCAGCATTAGCGACATTCCCACTGCTATTAGTGAGGAATATATCTAAATCACCTCTGCTTAGGGTTTGACCTCTTTTAAAAACTACACTCATTTTTTTATAAACTTTCTATTTTTTTGAAACTTATAAGTGTATTTTCATAAAGAAAGTATAGTCTTCAATATATAGTTTATCTATTTACTCTTTATATATTAGATATAGATAAATAACATTCTAGGAGAAATACTATGTCATACGGCATTATATTAAGAGTAACCCATGCAGGTCTCAACAGTTCTTCAATTTATATTCCTGATACCCATGATGGTAAGGATTCAAATGGTCGTGTACAAAATCAAAAGTCTGCACAATATGTACCAGTAGGTGGTTATGTAGATATGGTTTTCACAGATCAAATTGCATTTAGCTATCAACAAGGTGGTATTCGTGGTTTGATTACTGAAGGTTATATCACCACATCCTTTATTGTAAACACTGATGTTTCTAATGCTATTACAACAGTAGGTACATTAACAAATGTATTGAAACTTAGTAGTGTTGCTGAAGATGGTGGTAATGCTGTTGCTACTCCTATTACTACTTCTACTACCTATTATGTTACAGGTTTAGGAAATGAAACTTCTACACTCGAAGATGGTGTATCAGGTCAAATTAAGATTCTTGTAATGAAGACTGATGGTGGTGGTAATATGGCTGTTACAGTTGACCATGCAGGTTGGGTTGCAGCTGATGGGGATGGGACTATCACTTTTAATGATAAAGGCGATTCTTGTGTTCTTCAATTTGTAAGTGGTGCTTGGTATGTTCTTAGCAATAATGGTTGTACTTTAGGTTAATATTTAGTATTTAATTTATTTATCTCTCCTATGTATAAAGTTCAACTTTACATAGGAGTTATCTCAAATGGCTTATTCATTAACTTTAAGAGTCACACATAGTGGCACTACTAATTCTTCAATTTACATAAATGACATTCATGATGGCAAAGACCAAAATGGTCGTGTAAATAATCGTAAACCCCCACAATATGTACCTGTAAATGGTTTTATTGATATGCTCTTTACAGAACAAGTTCAATACAGCTATGAAAGTGGTGCTATTCGTAATTTACTTACACAAGGACTCGTAACAACAGATTTCTTAGGTTCTGTTGGTGGTGCACTTGAAATTGTGTCAGGAACTCAATTATGGGATTTTGATCCTTCTGGTAATGGGAATGATGATCCTGATGTGAATGATCAAGGTATTCGTTTAAATGGTAAGTCAGGTGTTACAAATGGTTTTGCAGACATCTTTTTTGATGAAGATAATTCAGCACTAAGAATTGTAATGCACGAACCTACAGCTAGACTTGCAGGAAGTGATGATGCAGATATTTATATCCTCAGTTCTGCAGGTGCTAATTTCAATAATGGCGAGGGTTTTACAAGTGGTGGTGAAATAGACATCTACACAGGTAAAGGTTATGATAGTACTGAAGCAGAAGATCAAGGTACAGAAGGTGGAGATTTCTTACTTCAAACAGGTAACGGTGGTGATTTTGGTGGTAGTGGTGGGGATATTGAAATAATATCAGGAGCTGGTGGGAATGGTGGAGGTGTAGTAAATGGTGGGAATGGTGGATATATTAATATTACCTCAGGTAATGGTGGTTCTAATGGAGCAAATGGTGGGGATATTACTCTTACTACAGGAGAGGGTAATGGTGCAGGTAATAAGGGTGGGGATATTATTTTAGACCCAGCAAGTGCTAATGGAGGTGCAGATGCAGGTATCGTTCTACTATATAATGAAGTAAGACTTGGGGACTATAATACAAATGGTCTTCTTTCAACATCAAATGGTGATGGTTTAATAGACACACCTATTACTTTTGGTCGTGGTAGACAAGCTGTTGCTATTGCTGCAAATGCCAATAATGTTTTAACTACATTAACAATCAATAATGATAGTGTAGGTGCTACAAATACTATTGTCATTACACTTGAACCTGATAATGCTAATTTGTCAATTACATCTGTGCCATACATTTCAGCTAGAGTAGATGCTACATCTTTTACTGTTAACTTTAATTCTACTAATGCTGATGGTGCGAATGCTCATGCTATGTTTGTTAATTACTATATAATGAGTTAATATATTTATTTCTCTCTCCTATGTATAAAGTTCAACTTTACACATAGGAGTTATTCAAATGGCTTTCGGTCTTATTCTAAGAGTTACCCATAGTGGAACTACCAATTCTTCTCTTTATCTACCTGATATTCATGATGGCAAAGATGCTAACGGTCGTGTACAAAATCAAAAATCACCCCAATATGTACCAGTTGGGGATTCCATAGATTTAGTATTTTCTGAACAAGTAGCTTTCAGTTATAGTCAAGGCACTATTCGTGGTCTTAAAAATGGTGGTTATATAACTACAGAATTTATTATGACTGCTGATATGTCTGAAGATATTGCACCTACAATAGCAGGAGATATAAATATCGCTGACCTTGCTGATGTAAGTGCTGATGTTCCTTTAAATAATCAAGTTCTTGCTTGGAATAATGGACTTTCTATATGGAAACCAACAACTATTAATGGTGTAGGTGGTGGTTTCGTAGAAGGTTGGGATTTGATTGAAGATGCAGATCCTACAGGTGGTGCTTTTCCTAATATAGGAGATGGAGATCGTGGTTATATTATACAAGGTAATTCAGCGACTTCAAGAATGGCTTTCTATTTTGACGATAGCACTAATAAGTTATATATCAAAGGAGAACAAACAGCAGAAGGGTCTGATGTTTATATTGAGGCAGGTAATTCCACAGATTCTAATGGTGGTAAAGTCAGATTATACGGAGGAGAGGCTGTTGCTGGGTCAAATGGTCATGGTGGTTATGTTCGTTTACGAGGAGGTTATGCTGATACTAACCAAGTTGGTGGTTATGTAGAACTAGAAGGTGGGGATTCAGCTACAGGTAATGGTGGTTATATGACTATGATAGCAGGTGATGGTGGTGCTGATGGTGGTTTTGTTCAAATACAAGCAGGTACAGGGACAAATGTTGGGGGTTATGTTACTATTTCTGGGAATACAGGTAATAATAGTAATGGTGGGTATGTGACTTTAACTACAGGAGATTCTAATGCAAATGGGAATGGTGGTCTTTTAACTTTACAGACAGGGGGGGCAACTAATGGTAATGGTGGTGGTATTGAAATTGTTACAGGACAAAGCACTGGTGGAGGTAATGGTGGAGATTTCATTTTAAATTTAGGTTTAGCCACAAATGGTAGTGGTGGTGGTGTAAGTATAAATACGGGTAATAGTAATGATGGAGGTAATGGGGGTAATCTTAATATCTTAACAGGATTAGGTCTTAATGGAAATGGTGGTGGGATTAGCATATCGACAGGAGAAAGTGTAGATAATGGGAATGGTGGTAATTTAGATATTGTCACAGGAGATGGTATCAACGGAAATGCAGGTGGTATAAGTATCACTACAGGTCAAAGTAATGATTTAGGTCATGGGGGTAATGTAGATGTCGTTTTAGGTAATGCACTTAATGGTAATGGTGGGAGTATAAGTATTTCTACAGGAAATAGTGATGATGGTGGTAGTGGTGGTAATATGACTATTGTTTTGGGGACTGCACAAGATGGAGGTGGTGGTGGATTTAGTCTTAATGCAGGGAATGGGACTACAGGTGGAGGTAGTGTAATTATTCATGGTGGTGAAGGTACTAATTCTGATGGTGGTTCTATAACTATTGAAGGTGGATATGCAGGAGGTGCAGGGAATACAAGTGGTTCTGTATATATTTCATCAGGTGAAATAGGAGGTCTTGTAGGAGGTGCTATTGTAGGTAGTGTTAATATATTAACTCCAAATGCTGATAATGATGGTATTGCAGGAGATGTATATATCACAGCAGGGGATAGTGGTGCAACTGTAGGTATTCCTGGTGGTAGAGCTGGTGGTTCTATTAATATTTTAGCTGGGGAGAGTAATTCAGACCTTAATGGGTCTAATGGTGGAGATGTAACAATTAACACAGGAAATGCTAGTGGTAATTTAGGAGTAGCCCAAACAGCTAATGGTGGCTCTTTAAATATAGCCACAGGTGCTTCAAATGTTGCAGGTGATGGTGGTGATATTATTATCATAACAGGGTCAGGTGCAGAAAATGGTGGAGATGTAAGTATAACCACAGGCACAGGTACAAATGGCAACGGTGGTGATATTACTGTCACAGCAGGAAATTCTACTGATAATACAGGTGGGTCTATATCTCTTAATGCTGGTCAATCTACTAATTTTATAGGTGGTGCAGTTAGTATATATGCTGGTTCTTCTACAAATCTTGATGGGGGAGGTATATCTTTCTATGCAGGTTCAGGTGAAGTAGGTGTTGGAGGTGGTTTTACTGTTGAAGCAGGTGGTACTTCAACAGGTAATGCAGGGTATATATCGTTAAATACAGGTGGGACTTCTGTGTTGGGAAATGGTGGTGATTTTAATGTCACTACAGGTTTAGGTAGTGGTGCAGGAAATAAAGCTGGAAATATAACACTTAATCCAGGTGCGACAAATAATGGTGCTGATGCAGGTAAAGTAGTCTTGCATAAAGAAGTTCAATTAAATGACTATACTACAAATGGTCTTCTCACTACAAGTGGTGGTACAGGTTTAATAGACACACCTATACAATTTAGTCGTGGTAGGATAACTGTTGTAATTCCTATAGGAAATAATCAGGCTTTTTCCGAGACAATAACAGATAGTGCTATAACTGCAACAAGTATTTTTACTGCAACCTTAGAACTAGATCCTGGTATGACTAAAGATCATGCGTTGCATTTAGAGAATAGGGACTCATTAACAAATACAATAGAAGCTCATTTTGAATTGTCTAATGCAACAGGTGGTGCATTGAATGCTTATATCAATTACTTTATTATAAATCCTTAATAAATATAGTCCTTTATGTAATATTCATAAAGGACTACTAAATGGCAAACAGCTTATCTTTACAAATAATCAATGTGGGGTCTACATCATCAATTTATATAAATGACATTCATGATGGGAAAGATCAGAATGGTCGTGTAAATAATCGTAAGCCTTACCAATATATACCTGCAAATGGTGCAGTAACAATATTGTTTACAGAACAAGTACAATATAGCTATGAATCAGGTGCAATCAGAAGCTTTATAGATCAAGGTTTAATACAAACCTTTTTTGTGCATGGTGATTTAAATTATACATCAACTGATGAAAATGGTATCTCAAATCATTTAGATGTCACTTTCCAAGAAGGTCTATATGAGATTTCTGGTCCTTATGATCCTCAAGGTGCTTTAGATTTTGCAGGTACTGATATTTTAATTAAAGCAGGTACTTCAAACGGAGGTGGTCAAGTAGGTGGTTCTTTGGAATTAAATGCAGGAGCATCTCTTAATGGTAATGGTGGTGCTGTAGACATTCGAGGTGGTGAGGGTGAAGTAAATGGTGGTGGCGTATATATTTATGGTAATAGAGGAAGTACAGGCACAGCAGGTAAAGTATCTATTGTAGGTGGTGATAGTGATACTGATGATGGTGGTAATGTAGAGATTACTGGTGGTCCTGTATGGAGTGCAAATAAAGAAGGTGGGAATGTAAATTTAACAGGAGGTATTGTAATTGATAATGTTGTGGCAACTGGTGGTCATATTAATATCACAGGTGGTGGTGTAGGTAATTTTATAGGTTCTTCAAATGGTGGTGATGTAAATATCACATCAGGAGCAGGTATTGGGGCAGGCAGGACAAGTGGAAATATTACTTTAGATCCAGCAACAGGTGCAGGTGGTGCGAGTAATGGTAAAGTCATTATTAAAGGAGCAGAAGTCACTTTAGATAATTATATCTTTAATGGTCTTTTAGGTGTGTTTAATGGTGATGGTACTGTAGGTGTTCATTATTATGGGTCACAAGACTTTACTATCCCTAACCCATTAAATAATGGTGAAATCACTTTTACAGTAGCAGGTGCATTTATAACGGGAACAAATCTAATAATTCTGAATGTGTTTGCACCATCATCAGTAGATATTAATACACCACCTGTTACTTATGAGATTAACCCGGGTGTAAATTTCAAAGCTAGACTTAAAGCAACAAATTTATCTGGTGATCCTGTAGGCTGTAAACTATTTTGGGTTTGTATCTAAATAGGGGATGTGAAAAATGACAGTACATTTTCAGAATAATAAGGTTGCTATAAAATCAGCACCTAATTCTACTACATATACCTTAACAAAAGATGATTGTGTATATACTGGATATAGTGGACAGACTATCAATTTGCCTGCACCTAGTACAGTTTTAGGTTATCGATATGTTATAAAAGCACCTAGTGATTTATCATCTACAATTACTGTTAATGCTTCTACAAACAGTTCTACAATAGATGGTCAAAATACACATAAGATATATGAAAAGAATGACAGTTTAGAAGTAGTAGCTACAAGTAGTGGTTGGTCTAAGATAAGTCAAAGTTCTTTATATATATGTCAAGGTAGATTATCTGGAGACCAAACAGTGACAAACAATGTTGATGCAGTACTACAATTTCAAAACAATAGGTCTTTTAGTATTGATCCTCAAGGATGGTTGAATAATAGTACATATAGATTTCAACCTACAATAGCTGGATATTACAATATCTCTTTAGGAGTCTGGTTTAATACGGGTAGTTCATCTTCAAATCAAATCAATGCACAGATTAGAAAGAATACTAATTCGTATGGTATTGCACAATCACCTGTGCCTACAACTGTGGGTGCAACATTATTCGTTACATCATTAGTAGACTTAAATGGGTCTACAGATTATGTAGAGTTTACAGTATATAGTGCTAATCCCACAGGACATACAATAAATGGTAGTGGATCTAGTGAAGGTACTTATTTTACAGCGATAAAGGTTTAGATTTAACTTTTAATGATATTTTTTGAGACTGTCGACTCTAATTCTTATCTGTTGCTAAAGTACTGTTTAGCTAATTCTTGATCTGATGGTGATACTGCTGAATCTTTACCCCGGATAACTCTCATGTCTAAAGACCAGGTAACCATCTTAGGGTGCACACTCGAAAAGTCATGAACAAAATCTTTTAAACACTTTTTGATGCTCGAACGATCATTTGCGATTCTTTTTTTCCATAAAAAGATATCTTTATTTAATTGCAGAAGTAAATTGCTGGAAGCTTCTTCTTTTAGGGGACTTACTAAAATCTGGATACTAATTTCTCCTCTTTTTGAGTCTTCTAAAGTAGTTAAAATTAACTGCCAAGTATGGTTAGGTTCTGTAGCCATTCTGTTATTATTTGGAAGAGTTACAGAGTAGTATCCTGGGCGCTTGCCTTTTTTAATGCCTTGCATCATATGAAGGATTTCTTCTCTGACAATGTCTTCTCCACTTGTAAAAGCATCTGTAATAGGGGTAAAGAATCCAGCTTCTCTTTCGAGTCGGGCAAGTCTTTTTTCGAGACTAGCAACTCTAATCTCTGTGGCATTACGATTAAACATAATGTTTCTCCTTTGGGTTAAAAGCCTTTAGCTTGTGCATCTTCTGTTGTAAATTGATCTTTAGTCCCACCATCATATGATTTAGCAAATCCCTTTTCTATCATCATTTCACTTAATGTCTTAGGTACAGGTGTCCAATCATCATTTAAGGGCCAAATATCAGCTAAAGCACGACCATATTTATCAGGTTTATGACTCTTTAATAGAACTTTCTTTTCAAGTACTTGTTCACGAATAAAATCTCTTGATGCCACAGCTAATTTCTTAACTTCAGGATCTTCTGATTTCATTTCAGCAGTATCAATACCCATAAGACGAACTTTAGTCTTAACTGTTAAACTAAAACCTAGATCAATAATAACAGTAAGTGTATCGCCATCATATACTTCTAAAACATCAGCATAATAGGTATAAGGTGATGGTGGTAGTGTAGCTTTTTTCTTAGCCATTTTAACTCTCCAATAAGTGTTTATATGCTTCATCTATAAGTAGAGCAGCATTATCAAGATTTCTTAAAGCTGTTTTAATATGAAGATTAGAGTCTTCTTCGGAAGTATTTATTCCACCAACTCCAGTTTGTAATAAACTACCTGGACCACTATAACCTAAAGTATTTCTAATTTGCATTATGCTAAGTTTCATTTGATAGACTTTAGCTATGGCTTCTTTAACATCTTTAGATTTAGCCTTTTTAAGCATAGCTTTTTTTATAAAGTAGTGTTTGTTCATAAATAACTCCTATTTGTATATAGGAGTAGATATAAACTATTTAATAATAGCAAATTGTTGTCTGAATACTTCAATAGGACTGTTAGCACTTCTTCTAATTGCCCATTCTACAAAATGATCTCCTATAATAAATCCTGTACTAATTTTCTCACCTACATAATAATAACCTACACTATCTTTAATAGGTACTCTTTCAGCCATACCTATACGATATTTACCTCTATTTTTATCATCAGCATAAAAACTATAAGTAATACTATAAGGGTCAAAAGGTCTATTCTTATCATCAGTAATGATAATTTTCAAATCCCATTTATTAGGTGTATCACCTTGTTTAAATATCACAGCCATTTTCTATCTCCTTTATATTGAGATAGATTATAAACTTTTTAGAAATTCTTCTTTTGTTTCTGTAGTATAACCTAAAGCAAAAGCAATATCCCATAATAGTAGAAGTTCATCTATACTTAGACCTTGTTTAACAATAGTCTTGTTTTCCATAAGTTCTTTAATAGCGAGGACAAACATATTAATCTTCTAAGCCATGTTTTTTAAGAAACTTAGAAAGTTCTTTTTTAAATGCTTTTACATTTTCATCAGTGACTACATCAGGCTTAAAACATAGTTGTTTATTTTTAGAAATAACACCATCGTCAGTATAAATTCTTTTAATTTTAAATACTGTTTGACCCTTGCTATTAAAGTAGTATTTAACATAGACTTGGTTTAAGAAATTCAATTTGCCTTTTTCTTTTAAGTCAGGAATAGCATCTTCAGTGCAAGGTAGCATTTCACTAATGTAATCAAATATGGGTTGCATTTTAGGATTAAGTTCCATGTGTATATCCTTTGAATGAGAGTTTCAAAGTATTATACAAAACTTATTTTCATTCCACGAACAGAATCTATGTTAATTGTAGATTCTCTTACAAGTCTTTCATCAGCCATATTAGTAGCACTTACTCTTATATATAAAGTATAACCTGCTGTGTTTTCAGGGATAGTAATAGAAGCCGTCCAAGAAGAAGGTTCATCTTCATCAAGGACTTCCATAGCTTGATTAACAAGAAGATTGTTAATAGTGCCATCGTCATTAAATTTATATAGTGTATAAACAGCATCTTGGACGAGGATGGGGATACCTTCAGCAGTGGTGAAGAAAACATTATGTGAATAGACATCACCTTCATAAATAGCCATATTATTCTCCTTCTTTACTCATATGTGTTAATGCTTTCATAGAACGAATTTCATCGACAAAAGTGAGAGCAGGAACAAGAGCTGTTCTGTTAAAGTATTCTTTTTTAAGTTCTTTAATAGTACCCGAGTCTGAAAAAATAAAAGATATTTTTTTACCTTCGACTTCAGTACCTAATAAAGGTACACCTGCTGTCTTTAAAAAAGAAGCAAAATATAAGTCGGATGTTTTATATTTTTCATTCATTTTAATAAGCTCTTAACTTGATCTAAGATTTGTTTAGTTTTTTTGCTTTCTGTGTTATAGATGATTTGATCATCTTTCCATTCAGCAACTTGTTCGCCCCATGTGGCTAATAATTTTAAACCGTCAGAGATAAAACATCTTGATTCAGATTGGGTTTTATTAAAAAAGGCTTGTATAACTTTTTTATCTGCAAGATTCAATTTCATTGAAAATATTCCTTGATAAGAGAGAACCCTTATCTAAACATCTAATTAAACATTAGGGTCAAAAACAGTACCATCACTATTATAAATAGCAACACAGTTATTAGCAGTACCTTTATAAGTAAAGTTATCAGATAACATTACAGATAGAGCACCTTTAGCAGCAGAAACGGCAACATCACTATCCAATAAACGATTATTCTTTTCACCGATAAAGTAATCATCAATACTGTTAGTGGCGATAGGTGAGAAAACACCATCAGTATCTTGTACTTGATGTCCTGCAGGTAGTGTGAAAACAGCACCTGTTAAAATAGCGAGAATATCTGCAACACGACCTGTAGATGTTTTAGTACCGACAAGACCTGAACCTGCAACTTCAGCAGCAATAAGAACATTAATATTAGCTAAAGCTAAAGCAAGACTATTTCTCATACGGTTAAGAATAGCAGTAGCAATATTATTAGCATTTACAGCTGTGATACAAGTAATATCACCACCAACAGTAGCACCTGCAACAGTAGCAACTAAATAAGCACTCAAACCACTTACTGTTCTAGTAATTGCTCTTTTATCAACAGTTGCAGTAAGAGTAGCAACAGTGTTATTTTCAGGTTGACTTAAATAGAAAGGACCTTCGGGTGTAGGGTCTTGTACTGGATTGTATTGAGTAGGATTGGGCCACAAATCACGAATTTGTAAGACACCATTAGGGATATCAGTTCTTGTAACTGTAATATATACTTGAGACATTTTAAACTCCTTTTAAAGATCAGCACTTGTAATAACTGTTCCATCATTAAGATAAACAACAGCATATGGGTTACCATTACCATTCGCTTCAGGTACAACACCATTTAGGTTGACTTCACCTAAATTGATAGACAAGTCGCTAAAGTATGAGTTAATGGTATTGGTGAATTTATATAATTGACCTGAAGCTAGACTTGTTTTCCAAGAAGTATCACCTGTGACAAGTCTTCTATCTCCGGGTACCGGAAAATTAGATTCAGAAATAAGTAATGGTGTGTGAGCACCCCCGTCTTGGATAGGTGTGTTAGCACTAACTACAAACTTCTCACCAGATAAAATTTTAAGTAAGTTTTCAATTTCATCTGAGTAATGGTAATCTGCTCCAAATTCGGCTTGGATGTCAGCTTCAAGATTATCTAAATCTTCAGCAGCATATGCTTTAGCTATAATAAAATTAGCAACATCAATAGCTTGAGCTAAAGTTAATGCTTCTGTATCATTATCTACTTGAGTTAAAACATAAGCAACAAGACCCGTAGTTTGGTTTGTAATTGTAATATCACCACCATTAGTTTTCAATCTAGGAGAAAGTCTTCCAGATTCATTTATATCTATAGGTCTCAAATAAAGTGGTCCTTGTGGCTTTGGTTCACTATGGCTTCTAGCTTGAGATTTATTAAAAAATAGGTCAGTAATTTGGACAGCACCTGCAGGGATGTCATTTCTACGAACTACGATGTAAGGCATTTTAAACTCCTATTAGTTATTGATTTACATAATCAATAAATATAAAAAAAATACTAAGAGTGATTTACCATAGCCATTCTTACAGAGAACCTAACTTCCCCAACTGCACCACCACCTTCAGCTGTTGGACTACAACAAACGAAGATTTCTGGTGCCCCACCACCTGTTAAACTAACTTCACTATATGGTCTTACTACTGTAGGATTTAAACCGGGATGAAAAGAAACATATAATTCTTGATCTGGATCAACATTAGTAATGTTAATTGTGTGTGAGAAATAAGGTAAGTGGACATTCATACACCCTTGACCGAGAGTGTCTGGTACTTCAGGTAGAATAGGGGCATTTCCTGTAAAGGTAAATACAGGATGAGCAGTAGTGAAAAAGTCATAAGGAGGAACAGCAATGATAGGACCCCATTCACTATATGTGCCATTATGTTTATATCTACCTCTGATTCTAATGTATAAAGATTCACCATCTGAAGGGATTCTAGTTTGCCCTGCTACATAAGTAGTGGCATAATCACCAAGATCAAATAAGAATCTAGTATTATTTCTTCTTGATTCTTCGGTAATAGTTCTAGTAGTTTCAACGGATGGTGATTGGAATACACCACCTGCTTTTAATTCAAACATAACTTTAGGTGCATTAAAGGCAGTATTAACATTACTTGCACCGGATACTTGAATTTGATCAAAACCTCTGAGTAATTCATTACGAATACTCATATCAACAAGACCTTTTGATCTATAATTAAAACTAGCTGCTAAACGACTTCTCATATTTTCATAACTCCTATATCTATATAATCGGTGGAGTTATAAATTGATTACTTATTAGATTGTTCTTTCTGTACTAGATTATTATAGCTTTCTGTATTCTTACCTTGAGATTTAGCTAATTTTTGTGCATCCGACCATGAATCTACTCTCTCACCATTAACATTAGGTACGAGAGTAACACCTGGGGCATCTCGTTTCATTTCATCTTGTTTAACAGTAGCTTTTGATCTTCTAGCTTCCATTTGTTTTTTAATACGACTGTTTTTATCTCCCCATTCATCACCCTTAAACATAACTTGAGGCATTGCAGGGATTTTGTTACAGACAATATCTTTACAATCGAGGCAATTTTCAGGTGTGGAAGATTCAGATATTTTTTTAGTGACTTCAAATTCTAGCTCACAACTAGGGCATTGATATATATATGTAGGCATTTATAGACTCCTGTTTTTAACAGATTATACAAGAGTTTCTTGGTATGCTTTGACGATATCTTTAATAGGTAAACCAAATTCTTTATATCCTGAAATAACTTTACTTAAATAGTCTATTTCGGTTGTTCTTTTTATTTTGTTTTTTACCATAGTATAACTAAATACTCTTTCTCCACTATCTAGTTTGAAAGTGAAATGGAAATAGAGACCTTCTTCTAAGTCTAAAAATTTTTTGGATTCTTTGGGAATCCGCCAAAGAATCCCATGTACTTCACTATTTGGGTTAGGTACAACATCTAAAAAGCTTTTTTGAGTTTGTATATGTCCATGAAACTTTAATTCCCAACCTTTTAAAGTATAATAGCTATGAAACTTAGCTTCTGGTATTCTTGTTAACATAATATTTGAATTTGTGTTTTTACCATATGCAAAATAAAACATTTTATTTACCTACTATCTTGTCTAATACTGCATAAGTATGTTTACAAAGTCTGTTTTTACCTTCAGGGTCTTTTTCTTTAGGTTCTGTTGCCGTACCTTTAGGATTTCCTAATAAATAACCATCTTTTTTAGCATGATATTCACAACCTTGATAAGTCCAAAACCCACAAGTACAATTAAGATAAATATTATCGTCTGTATCTATTTCTATATTTACCGTTTCATCTCCTATTTTAAATTGACTCTTACCTTTTTTATTTAAAGTACCTTCAGGTTTAAGAGGACTAGACTTTTTTTTTACATCAGAATTTAAACCTTTAATAATGTCTTTCTTTAACATTGCTGTTCTTATACTAGCTAATTTATTATTAGGTCGGGTATATTCTTTAATACCATATTTATCAAGGTCTAGTACATCCATATCAAAAGAACCATCTTCTTTTATACCAGTATACTTAATAATAGATATTGAACATCTTGGATATTTTAAGTTAGGGTCTTTTTGATAACCTAAAAATTTTACTTTTCTTGGGATAAGATATAAATACATTTTTTTATGGGGTAAATCATATACTACTTGTGAAGTGGTACGCATTTGTACTTTATCTTTAGTATCTCTTACCATATTAAGGGGATCATAAGGGTCTTTACCTACACGATAACCATATATAGAAGGTGCTATATCTTCAACTTCATCTATTTCTTTTAATTTTTTAATCGCTCTATTTCTTCTTGTTAAAGAACTATCCCTACTAATACCTTCTTGATACCCTGCGGACTCAAAATGAATCCCATGATTTGTTCTTACATGAACACTATTTGCTCTTAATTTTCTAACAATACATCCGAACTCTTTATCTAATTCAATAGATACAGTTTCTATGTCATCGGATATAAAAGTATGTCCAGTGATTTTTTTATTACAGATAATATTAACAGCATCATCTATATTATCACATTGTAAAGCTTCTAACATTTTTAAAGGGTCTTTATTTAATATAGCTATATGACCTTCTTTTTCATCTTCTGTTACAGATAAAGCTGCATTTACAATACCGATTCCAAATTCATTTATACCTTCTAACCACCCTGTTAATTCATCTTTATAGTATAGTACTTCTACACCATTTAAAATTTCATGGTACACTTTGATAGGTGCTAGGTAGTTACGATCCCTATTTTTAAATAAAACATGGTTTCCGCCCCAATCACCTGAAGCTATAATGCAAGATTCTTTATTCATCATTTCATATACTCTTATTTCGTTTTAAAAATAGAGAGATATAAAGAATTTAATAAACCAATCTTTGATTAAGCATAGAATAGAATTGTGGGTTTACACGAGCTAGTTTTATAGCTTCAGATAAAACTTTTCTTCTTGCATTCTTAAATCCAAAAAAGTTTTTGATACTTTGGAAAGCAGAAGATATTAAGTGTAATGGTTTCTTAATATATGGTATTAACTTAGCAAGACCTATACTTGAAAGAACAAGGACTGAGATACCTATTTTTTTAAGGATGTTTGCAGTTTTTTTAGCATCTGTTAAAAGCATAAGTACAGAAATACCTATTAAAGCAGTTTGGATATGGTGACCTATAGCTTTCAAAGTCATATCAAAGAATAAGCTCCCACCAATACTAAGATAAAGAAATTTTAAACTTAAGTTAGCACAGAAGAATCTAAGTTCTTCCATAACCCACATATTTTTAGCTAAATTTCCTATAGCATCTACTTTATTGATTATGTTTTCACTATGTAGAGTTTCTTGTCTTAAAATATCTTTAACTTCACCTAATTTTAAATCTGTAAGCTGTGCTATCTGTTCAGGTGTTTCAGCTACAATCAAGTCTGCTAAAAAATCTATGATAGAATTTGGTTTTGCCATACTTTTTAATTTAGATGCAGCCATAACTTCTAATTTATTAAGAGGTTGTCTTAAAGACTTACTAATAAAATTCTCACCACCTGTAATCTGACCCATAAGAAATCTACCAAATTTAGGCATATTTTCTTTAATATAAGCTACTACAATAGACAATTTAGATGACATTGTTGAACGAAGATTTTGTATAAAATCATCTAATAAAGAACCAATTACATCTATTTTAAGTTTTTCTTGTTCGTCTTTCGGTAAAGATTCTATTTGTTCTGGTGTTATAGTAACAGAACTTGTTTTTATGTTTTTCATACATAAAATACAAGCTAATCTTAAATTCTGACCACCTTTAACTTTAAAACTCATCTGATATAGATCAGAAATAATGTTATGGGATGCTTTTTTCTTTTTAGCTAAAGACATTTTAATCTCCTCTTCATTTTGTTTTTTCCATGATTTCCATTTAGAATTTGAAGGACTGTTTGGTTTACTAGGGTCATGTCCCCAATTTCTTAAAGAGATTTCCCATTTACTCATACCTGTCGAACCTACAGGTTTACCCGGTTTACCACCTAACATACGACCATTAAAACCATTCTCTTGACTAGCATTATCAAAATCTTGAGCTGTCCAATCTTCAAATGGTTTGTCTTTTCTTCTTTTTATGCGATGAAAAGAATCATATCCTGATTGTATCTTCCCATTATCTTTAGCTTCTTCTCTATTTAAAGAAGCTTCAAGATGATCTGGATCTTCCCCCCAATCTTCTAATTCTTTTTTAGACATATTAATGAGTGATTTCCACTTATCATATATCTCTTTCTTTTCTTCATCTGATCGCTCAGTTGCATAATGTAACATAGTAGTGTTCCTTTAATGTGGTCTGATATCGCCTTTATATTTAAAACTTTTTCTTAGAAGGTTTTGGTCTACATTAATAGGATGTCCATATAGTCTTTTAGTTACTTTTCCTAATCCTGTTAAATTTCTAGTGTAATAACCGTCACCTTCCCAGATAACCGGTTTCCCTAATATCTTTTCAACTATTTCCTGATTATCTATATAAGGTACATTTCTATTTTGAGCGACATATTCCATAGTATAGGATAATTCAGAATAATGTCCCGGAGCATTTAAATATTTTCCTACCAATTCTTTTTGTATTCTTTTAGATTCAGTACTACCATCATTAGATGAAATACCAAATTTTTTACCATATGGTGTTTCAGTATATGTTCTTGCAACATCAGGATATGGGTCTTCATCATGGTCTACCATAATCCAACCATCATACTTATCAAATAACTCATCTCTTGTTAAGTGTGTCCCTATATCTCTATATGTTTTTTGATACATATCCCATATTTCATTTTGATCTTCGGGATGCATCTTTAAAATTTCATTTTTTATTTCTGTTATCTCATTTTTTATGAAATTCAATTTAGCTAGTAATTTTCTCATAGGAACTCCTTTTATATTGGAGTCTTATAAACAAACTATATCATAGGTAAAATTAAGTCTCTTATTTCTTTTTTAGATTCTAATGCTATCTTTACTAATTGCTTTCTTAACGAAGCTTTCTTTTGACTCGGCATTTTTTCCATCTTTTCTTTTAATTTTTCTAATTCGACTTTTGTTTTTCTTAATTCACTCTTGTTCTTTATATCTTCAATAAATTTATATTTTTCTTCTCTTTGCTTTTTCTTATCTTCAAGATATCTTTCTTGGTCAAATTCTAAATTGTCATTAAAATATGGTTTAAGTTCTTCAAAGTCTTTTTCTCCAAAAGCACTTAATCTTTTTATTCTGTTTTTAATAGCATCATTAGTTTTCTTATTCTCAGATGCTTTCTTTTTAGGCTTTTTTTGTTGTGCTAGGTATTTTTCATACTCATCTTTAGCATCTTCATAAGTCTCTATAATATTTTTTACTTGTGTGTCATCGTATATATCCATATCCTTAGCTCTATACATATCTAATAATTCACTAAAATCTACAGGATCTACATCTTCGTTTTCATCTTCTATCTCAAAAGTACGAGCACCAAAATACTCAGTCATTGTTTCATCTTCACTTTTTGCCTTTTCTTTTTTAGGTTCTGTTTTTGGTTCTTCTTCTTTTTCTTTCTTTTTCTTCTCTTCTTCTTCTTTCTTTTTCTTCTCTTCTTCTTTCTTTTTCTTCTCTTCTTCTTTCTTTTTCTTCTCTTTACTTGTACTTGTGCTCTTACCTTTGCTTGTACTCTTACCCTTACCTTTACCTGTACTTTCTTCATCTTCATCATCATCCGAAGAAAGAGCACCTGTTTGATAATCCATTAAGTATTGTGCATATTGTATCATCAATTCAGGAGGTACATTACCAAAAGCTGGATTACTCTTCATTTTCTTAGCAAAATCTTTTGCTTTATCTTTTTTCTTTTTAGGCTTTTTCTCTTCTTCTTCTTCTTCTTCTTCTATATAGTCTTCTAACTCATCTTCTAAATCTTCCAAGTCATCTTCATCATCTAAAACATCTGCTATTTGTTTTTCTGTCTCTTCTATCTTTTTAGGTAATTGCTTTGGGAAATTACTTTCTAAAGCAGTAACATGACTTGCACCTGGTGTTACAAGTACCATTTTTCCTTGTGCTTCATACTCTTTCATCTTTTTCATTAGGTTTTGACCCCTAATTTCATTCATCATATCTGAGATTTCAGATATTTTTTGTGCAGGCTTCTTTGTATCTCTTGGGAAAGTTAAATCATAAAGTTCTTTTCTATCTTTATCTGTTTTAGGTGGGAAACTACCTTTATATCCATTGTCTCTTAAAAACTTACGACCTTCTTTTCTTGTCTTATCATCTAATTCATAAAACCTAGACATTTCTTCATTTATATCATTACCCTGACCTATATTTAAAGCTATCATATAACCCATTCTTTGTCCTTCTGTGATTCCTAATCTCTTTTTCAATTCCTTAGAAATAATAGAATCAGAAGAACCTATATCCATATCCTTACCATCCCAAGTATCTATAGTTCCACCTGCTTTACTTACCATATTACCTACCTTTTCTTGTTCTGTTCCTGGTAAGTAATTCTTATTTTCGTCATCTGTACCTAAACCACCTTCACCTAAAAATACAATTTCTTTACCTTGTTTTTTAGCTTCAGCTATGAAATTTTCTACTTCAGGTGTTAGAACTTCATTAATCCACTTTTCACTATCTTCACTACCATCTAAATGTTTTGCACCTAATAAACGACTTCCTTTTTCAGATGTTATAGTAAACTCTTTGTTGTATGTTTCTTTGTTATCTAAAAGTTTAGGGTCTTTTTCTTCTTTTAGATAGTCTGTTTTGAAATCTTTTAATTTATAATCCTTTTTTGAAAGGTCTTCATCGATCTTTTCAATCTTCTTCTTGTGTTCTGTTGCTTTTTCTTTTTTAGTATTCTCATGAGTCTCTTTTTCTTTAGCTAATGCTCCATCTTTTTCAGCTTCTTTAGCTTCGTTTAATTTTTTTAATGCATTTTCTTTTCTATTTTTAGTCTGACTTAACTTACCTTTTTTTGCACGAATATGCTTATTATTTTCAGAAACAATATCTTTAATCTTGTCTTTATTAGAACTCTTTTTTGCTAATTTATCTCTTTCATCTTGTATTTCTCTTTCTATCTTCTCTTCTTTAACTTTTAATTCTTGATCTCTCTCTTTATCAATATTGTTTATTTCTTCATCTATTTTCTTTACATACTCATCTTTTTCTTTGTTATGGTTATCTTCTAATTCTTTAACTTTCTTTTGAATTTCATCTACTTTATCTTTATTAGCAGGGTCTAAACTTAAAGTTAAGATATCACTTGCAAAAGGTTGAGTCTTTTGTTTAAAATCTTCTTCCTTTTTTTTAAGTTCTGCATCTCGTTCTTGTACTTTTTTATCCTTTGTTTCTTGGTGTTTTGTTTCAATGTCTTTTTTAGCTTGTTCTAATTCTTTAGCTTTTGTTTCTTTTACCTTTTTAATATCATCCCCTAAAAGAGCATCTACCTCATTATTAACTTGTAAGGTTTTTTCCTTAATATATTTATCTAATTCTTCTTGTTCTCTTTGGATATCTGCTTGGGTATCTTTAGTTAACTTTTCTTTTTCTTGATCATATTGAGTTTCAATCTCTTTTAATTTCTCATTATGCTTCTTTTCTAAATCTTCTGTTTCAGTTTCAAAAGACTTAGTAGCAAGTTCTTTTTGTTCTAAAAGACTCTTATTCTTTTTTTCTCTTTCTTCTTCTTTTTCTTTTTCTCTTTGTTCATCTAGTTCTATATCAGAAACTTCGAGTTCACCTTTCATTTGTTTTTTAACTTTATCTATTTCATTAGCAGCCCATGCTCTCTTTTCTGCATCTTCCCCCCAAGCCATCTCAAAGACTTCTTTGATAGTGAACTTATTACCTTTAGGGTCTTTAATTCTTATAGGACTTCCATCTTCAGAAACAAATAAAGCTTCTATTTGTTCTTTTTCTTTCTTTTTGAGTTCAGCTTTACTACCTATATCTTTATCATACTCTTTTTCAATTTTATCTAATTGTTTTAATGCCCATTTTTTATCGTGTTCATCTCCTTTTTCAGACAACTCTACTATCTCATCATAAGTAATATCTTCACCATTGATTGTAGTTTCATCTTTATATTTGTTTTTAGAGCCAAATTCTTTAAGTAGCTCTTTTTTATCACGATGGCTTTTTAAAGCTTTGTATTGTTCTATTACATTTTTACCATCTTTAATAACATCTTGTTCTCTATTAGAGAGACCTGCTTTTGTTTTTACTGACTTTAAAGTTTCTATATCTTTTTCTTCGTATTCACCTTTTAAAGCTAAATCAATAAATTGTTTCTTAGTATCTTTATCAAAATCCATACCTTCTAATAATTTTGGTATTTCAGGTAATCTCTTTAATTTCGCAGGGTCTTCAAAAATTTCTTTATGGTCTACATTTAAATCTTTACATTGTTTTAAAGTTTCTTTTTTCTTAACCAGATCCTCTTGGAATTGCTTAAACCTATCTTTGTCTTGAGAAACTTGTTCTAATGTTTCATTAGCAACTAAACTTTTAGTCATTAAGAAATTGAGATCTTCTTTATTTAAATTTTCCCCTACTTTAGCTAATTCTTCTATTTGATCATGTGAGAATTTATCTACTACCCCTTTTAAAGATTTTTTAACTTTTTCGACATTCTTGAATCTTTCTAAAAGTTTTTCTGCTTTAGATCTTTTAACAGGATCACTAGAATAGATATCTTCGGTATCAGAACCTTGACTTTGAAAGAATTTCTTTGTCTCTTCATTATCTAAATGTTTACCATTAAACATTCTTGTTAGACTATTTCTAAGAGCACCAAAAAGCATAGACTTGAGAGTTTTTTTAGGTTCTTGTGGTTGTGGCTCTTCTTGTGGGGGTTGTTCTTGTTCTTGTTGTGGTTCTCCTTGTGGAGATTGTTCTTCTGTTGGTGGTTCTTCTGTTGGAGGTTGTTCTTGTGGTTCTTCTTGCGTTTCTGGATAGGGTTCTTCCTTATCTATTTTTAAATTAAAGGCTTCAGCGATAGCTTCTAATTTAATATTATCTATGTCATCCCGCCAACGGAATATTCCATCTTCTGCTTGTTTTTCGATATCTAGAAAAGGTCTTAATGTCCTAGATTCTTCTAATTTTTTTAAAAATATCTCAGAAAATTTTTGTTTAGCTTCTTCATCCGTTAAAATTGATTCTATTGCTTTTTGTATTTCTGGTGTAGGGGATATTTTTGAAAAAATGCCCGGACTTACTAGAGACTTAATATGATTTGTTTTATTTTCTTTTGTATCGTTTGCTATCTTTTCTATTTCTTCTATTCGTTTTTTCTCATATAAACGACTTAGTTGGATGTCTTCTACAAAAGGTATCCAATTACCAGGTTTTAGATTTTCATAATGGTTTCTTTCTTCTATCGCATTTTTTAACCATACCTCTCCTAATCCTGCTTCCTTTGCCATCTCATATGTCTTTTGCATCCTCTTTTTATTCATGAATAAAGACTTAATTAATTGGTTTTTTTCTTCGTCTGAACCTGAAGATAGTATTCTTAGCTGTTCTTGATATTCAGAAGCAATAGTAGCTACCGAAACCATAGTTTGTTGATCTATACCATGATTTTTTATTTCTTCTTTAATATCATTAGCTATATCTGTGGGTAATGTATTAACTATTTCTTTTAAATTATCTACTGTGGGGTCTGATATTAGGTTGTTTGTTTTTTCACCAATATCTTTTACGAGATCTTCTATCTCAGTTGTATCTGTGAAATCAATATCTTCTATTTCAATATTCCCCGATAATTCTTCTATATCATCGCTTGATATCTCAAAAGTCTTTTCTTCAGGTTCTTCTTTTTTAGGTTCTTCCTGTTTAGGTTCTGGTTTTGATTCATCATCATCTTCTATATCTATATCTTCATCTTCTATATCTTCATCTTCTATATCTATATCTTCATCTTCTATATCTTCATCTATATCTTCATCTTCTATATCTTCATCTATATCTTCATCTTCTATATCTATATCTTCATCTTCTATATCTTCATCTATATCTTCATCTTCTATATCTTCATCTATATCTTCATCTTCTATATCTTCATCTTCTATATCTTCATCTTCTATATCTTCATCTATATCTTCATCTTCTATATCTTCATCTTCTATATCTTCATCTTCTATATCTATATCTTCATCTTCTATATCTTCATCTTCTATATCTATATCTATATCTTCATCTTCTACATCTTCATCTTCTATATCTATATCTATATCTTCATCTTCTACATCTTCATCTTCTATATCTTCATCTTTTTCATCTACCTTCTCTTCTTCTTCAATATCTTTCTTAGCTTCTTCTTCAGTTTCTTCATCTTCCACATCTGGTTTTTTAGGTTTGAACATTGTTTCGGAAAGACTTTTAAATTTTTCTTCCAACTTTTTCTTTTGGTCATTAAATTCTTCCGTAGTATCATCTATAATGAGTTTAGCTGAATCATCTATTATTTTTTCTTCTTCAACTCTAGTTTGATGCATAGAAGCACTTACTTTCTCCGATTCTTCCGGTTCTACACCTAAAGATGTATAGATACCACTAACTTTATCTTTTAAAAGACCTTCGCTTACTTCATATAATTCATCGTCCTTAACATTACCACGATATTTTTGAATAAATTCATCTATCTTATCTTCTTCTAGTTGTTGTATTTTTAGAGTAATGGCTTGGGGTGATCCTGGCACTACAGTTTCTGGTTCTTGTGTAGTTTCTTCTTCATCTCCTCCTCCTTCTTCTTCTACAACATCTTCTTCTACAATCTCTTCTTCATCTCCCCCTTGTTCTAGTTTTTCTTTAACAACATCATCTAGACCTTCAGTAGAAATTAAATTTTTAATTTCTTGATCTACTATAGTTTGAGATTTTTGGGCAAACTCATCATTTCTTGTAATGTGGTTTATAATCGTTGTTAATTTGACTTCTTCTTTACCTTCAGGGTTAGGGTTCGGGAAAGTACGATTACTTGCTTGGTCTTTTAAAGCTTGTTGTAATTCAATATTATTAACATCGCCTTTAATAGCTGCATTTATAGCACTATCTGAAAGATTGCTATTATTTTGAGCTTTAGGTTTACTTTTACTTTTAGAAGCTTTTTCTTTTAGTTTTTGTTGTCGTCTTTGATCAATGTTTCTTTGTTGTTGTTTACTTCTATTTGGTCCTGCAGTACGGATATGTCCCATAAATTCTAAAAAGGGGATACAATCTCTTTGTATTTCAGGATACTCATTTGCTAATATAATAATATTTTTAATTAAGGACTCTCTACTCTCAGATGTACTTAAAGCATAATATATTCTATCTTTTAGGATTGGATGTTTATTAAGGATAGCAATAAGAGTCTTTTTAATATCTACCATAAATACCTTCTTATGAATGAAACTTATACTACAAGTTTCATTATAGAAAATTTATTTAATGTATGGTAGGATTTCTTTTCTTAATTCGGGATTATGGTAAGCTATTCTAATTAGAGTATTTCTTTTTTCAATTTCAAGAGAAGCTTTCTTTTTAGATTTTTTATCTTCTTCAGGTTCACCACCAAAAATTTTACCTGCTTCTTCAACTTCTTTCATAATCGCTTTTAATTTCTCTGGATCAAACTTTCCATTTGTATTTACCATTTCAAAGAATTTTAAAACTTGTGGATTAACGGTAAGACCTTTTTCAAATTTATCTTTAACTAATTGATCTACTTCGTCTAGTTTTTCTGCACCTTTTTTATTTATTTTCTTTCTTAAACCTTCCATTGTTTTGACGGCCCAAGCATGGTGTTTTTTACCCGCACTACTTTCACTAGCTAATGTTTGTAAAGATTTAAAGGTGATTTCTTTACCATCTGGATTCTTGAATTTTTGTTTTCCATAAGTAGCTTTCAGACTTTTTTCTGCTTGTTCTCTCATGGCTTGCATTGAATCTAATACAGCTTTAACATCATCTTTATGATATACGCCTTCACCTTTTAAAGGTACTTTAGCTTTAGATTCTTCTGTAGTGGGTTTAGAATCATCTTTTTTACTAGGTTTTTTTGGAGCTTGCTTTTTTGGTGCAATTTGTTGTACTAGCTGTTGTACTGGCTCTGGTGCTTGCGAGATATCTATTTCATCATCGTCATCCTCATCATCAAAAAGGTCTTCCAATTCTTCTTCAGCTTGACCACTATATAGAACTTGAATATTCTGCGAATCTAACTCTTGTTGTAATTGAGCTAATTGGGCAACAGGATTATCTTTTTCTACTACTGGTTCTGTTTCTTCTTCTTCTCTTTCTTCTTCTTCTACTTCTTCAACACCTTCTATTGATTGTCTTAATTCTTTAAGTTTATTAGAAGCCCAGGCATCACCGGATTCTTCTAGTTTAAACATCTCATCAATATCATATCTCTTACCGTCTGTACTCTTAAATTTTTTATTTTTAACTTCTTTTTTAAGAGCCTTTTCACGATTGAATTTAACAGCAAGATATTCTTTCTTTTTATCTTCTAGAAGTTTAGTTGCTCTTTCTTTATCTTTAGGGTTGTCTGATTCTTGTGAAAGTTCATACAATTCATCTATTGTTAAATCATCACCTAATTGAGGATCATCAAATTTATCATCTTGGAAGAACTCTTTAACACTAGCATCTACTTGTTCTTTTTTAATATCTCCTTTGTATTTCAATTCTTTATCTTGAACTTTTAACTCGTCATCTTTCTTCTTATTTAATTCATCTAATTTTTCTTGTTTTCTTTTGTCAAATTCAGCTTTAAGTTCAGCTCTTTTTTTCTCATCTGGTTGAGCATCAAATTTCTTTTTCAATTCCCATGCACCCATTAGTACTGCGGGTATTAATGCCATCCCTCCAGTACCCAAACCAGCTATAGTAGCTCCAAAAACACCAGCTAAAGCTCCAAGACCACCACCACCTATTATTTTAATCATAGAATTACTATCCCCTAAAGTATCTCCTATAGATTTAGCAAGGTCTTGACCTCTATTTAAATCTTTTGTTACTCTTGCAAATTCTTTATCTAGTTCTTCCGATGCTTTGTTATATTCTTTTTCATTCATCCCTGTAATTTCAGAAACTTTTTCTTGATATAATTTATCTTGGGCGCGAGCTAATTTGTCATCCAAATATTTTTCAAATTCTTCTCGGTCTTTAGTGCTTGTAATATCTTTGTACTTTTTGAAATTAGCAATTTCGCCTTCAATTTCAGCTTGTATTTTTTTAATAATACCTTTTTGAGTAGATGTGTCGCTCTTTACATTTTCTTTTTTATATTTGTTATATTCTTCTGTAACTTTTTTAACAACAGCTTTTGCCCAAATTTTAGGATCATCACCAGAAGATAAGCTAAGAACTGTATTAAAACTAATTTGGTTACCTGTGTCCGGATTCTTCCATTTACGATCTCCTGCAAAATCTACTAACCCTTGTGAGTCTCCAGAAGCTACTATGTAAATAGCATTCTTTCTCATATCTGGGTTATGAAAAGCTAAACGAATTAGCTTTCTATCAATGTCTTTAAAATTCATTTAATAATCTCCTGCTATTTCTTTTGCAAGATCAATAGGATAGCTTTGAAGAATCATTCTTGTATAAGGACAATTTACTTCTTTGAGATGTGTTTCCAAAAAAGGAATATGGTCTCTATTCTTACTATACAAATTACAAGCAACTTCACCGGATTTCAAAGTCAAATCATTAATTGCTTTTAAACAAGCTTTTACTAAATTAGGTTTAAAACCTAGTACACCACCATACATTTTAGTAGGCTTATCAAACATAACACAACCTCTTAATAAAGATTGTGAAAATGGACAATCAGCTGCTTTTGCTCTGTATTTAAAAAAAGTACCTGCTTCAGGGTGTTTGAGTTCTAAAGAACGAGAAATGTCTGTCATGTATCTCTCTAGTTTTTTAGTGGCAAGAGTCACATCATTTTGTATAGCTTTAGTAAAGCCGTACATACCACTAGCAGCTACACGAGAAACCATTCTTTGTTTAGCTATTCTAGAAAACATTTTATTTATGACCTCCATAGTAAAAATATGAAGCTAAATCACCTAATATTTGATGGGCATGAGATATTTTACTCTCTACCCAATCTTCCATAGGCATTCCACTTTGTATTTTTTGACTTAATACACCTAACATATCTTGCATTTCACTAATATGTTGTACTGACATATAATTACCATCTACATCCGCCATATTTTCACTAGCAAATCTCATACCCCTAGCTTTTGATCTACATTCTAATGCTTTAGATTGTAAAGCTGTAATTTTATCTTTAACAATACGATCCGCTTCATATAAAGCAGAGATACCATTTCTTACAGCTTGTGCTAAACTTTCAGGTAATACACCATGTTGATCTAAGGTATCTACATCTTGTGAAGCTAATGCTTCTTCTAATATAGATGCCATTTCTTCACATTCATCAGCTTTAGTCAATAAATCATCCATAGTTAAATTGTAATCTAAACTACCAAGTAATTCATCAGCTAATTTACCTTCTTTACTTGCTGTAAGATATCTTTGTTTTAACTTAGCTATTCTATAAGATGCAGATTTCAATTTACCTTCATTCACATCTTCAATTTTACCCTTATATTTATTCCATTTCTTTTTACCTTCTTCAGTCATATTTACAGTAGGGTCAACTTCTTCATCTGTTGTCCATCGACTGTATAATTCTTCGGCTTCCATATCAGAACTATATAAATCAGCACCGTAATCATGTCTCATCATTAAAGGTTGGGTTAAACTAGCTCTTCTGCGATTGTAATTTCTCATTTTATTTTTCTCCTTTGTTCAGCTTCTTGACTCGCTGATTCAAAGTCTTCATAGATGTAAGGGTTTCTTTTATAAATAACTCCTATATCACTTATTTTCATAAATAAAATAAATTTTATAAAGGAGCTAAAGTGGATGATGTTATGTACATCATTATGACTTTTAGCATCTAAAACCAACCAAAACTCTTTGTTTAAGTTAATTTTATTTCCCTGTGGCTTAGAAAATAAACCACAGATAAACACTAGAATCGTCTCTTTCGTAAGGAAGCCATAATCTGACGACCTTCAGGAGAAATCTCATTATCAACCATTAAAGCTGATCTACGGATTAAATAGCCGTTGTACTTTTCATACCACTTGCTATAAAAATCTTTAGCATCTATAATTCTGACTGTTTCTTCAGGGTCAGGTATATTAGAGTCTGCGACATATACATCTAAACCCCCACCTTCTCTTTCTACAACATCGAAAACTAATGAAGCATGACTCCATTCACGACCTTCAGGATTCCAACCTATAAGTACAGGTTTACCTGCATCAGTCCATTCTTTTAATTGTTTTACTGTTGAGGGTGTAACTAAAGTACCTCTACAGCCATAGTGTTGTACACAAGCTAAAACAGATTCCCATGAAGCACCTGTCATTGGTCTTGCACCTATCACTTCATTTACTTCATCTTCATTGCATTTTACACCTAAAGCATTTAATGCCATAGCTGTTGATGCTGCTACACATGAAAATTGTGTTCTTTGACGAATAGGGTTTACATTTGCTTTTGCAATTCTTCTATTAAATCCATACATGATCTTTTCTCCTTTTTATACATATAAATTATTAAAACACTATTGACTTTAATATAATATGTGTGTATGATACAAACATACTAACTTTCAAAAGGAAAAAAGTATGAAAATGATAGACAAAACTACAATCGAAGTATTTGTGATCTGTAATAAAGTTGAATACTCAAAAATCAGAGATCAATTACTCCCTAAGTTATGTTATAACACCCATATCCCATTTGTTATAAATGGGGTCATCTTCTTAGAAGATAAAGAGATTATCCCTATATCTCCAAATACAGGTTTTGTGTTCTGTTTTACAGAAAGTAAAAAAGTCCCCTTGTCTATAAATAGACATCTAGTAACTGTTATTGAAAAAAAAGTTACTCCTATCGTTTATTTTTCAAGAGAAAATGTAGGTTCTGATTTCACAGATACGGATATTTCCGGATTAAAACAATCACTCTATGAAACAGTCCCTACTTTAGAAGTTTTTAGTGATACTACAAAATTACTAAAAAAAGAAAACTACTTATCCCCATATACTTTCAATCTTTTCAGAAAAGATTTTATAGAAAACCCTTCTTTGATTTATGAAACATACCCTTATTTTGATGATGATATGGATAAACAACAATCTAAAGAAATTAAAGCTAGAGTTTCTACGACCATAGAAAATTTTATGAAAGAGAAACTTAGTAAAGGTTATGCTATTACAGGTCTCTCTCTTATCCAAATTATGAAAGATATGTTATCCTGTGTAGTGGAAAAAGTAGATGTGGATTTTTCTCTATTTTTTACAGAGAATTGGTTTGAGGGGTACATTAAACAATTCCCTAACAAAAATTTCTCATTCTATGAAAATGCTTATCGTTCTTTTTTTCACACAGAGATGTCTGAGAATCTGTCCGCATACTTAAAACAACATTCTTTAGTTTTAAAAGAGATTGTTCCTATAGAACAGACTTCTAATTCCATTTGTTTAGATGGTTTAGAGATAGACCTTGTTGAAGGTGTTTCATTAACTTTAAAAGAAATCAAATCTTCTAGTTTAAAAACTAATACGATTGTAGTCATTGATTCTATCGATAAAGATCGTATTTTTAACTTAACTACTACCCCATGCGGACCCCTAGAAAAAGGAGACCTTAAATGAGTAAAGAATTACCTGCTCCTGTGATTGTGAGTGCAAGAATCCCAGCTTCTTCTTATGCTTCTATTAAAGAAGCAGAAGATAGATTAAGAAAAGAAGATGGGAAAGTGAAAACTTATGTAGTTGGTGGGCATCATCCTTTAATTAGAGATACTTGGCTACCACAAATGAGTGAGCAAATTGGTCTTACTTTTATTTTGGTAGGACAAAAGTTACCTGCTAGAAAAGCAATCGGTTTTGTACCTGATAGTTCTGAGTTTATTTTCTTAATGAAAGATATGGCAAGTCATGCTTTAAGAAATTGGGCAAAAAAAGAATCTCAACGATTAAACATTCCGATGATTGAAACTACACAAAAAGTTTTAAATGCTGTAGAAGATTTTAAATCATGGTCATTTCGTATGTATGAAATAGGTCAAGAATTAAAATTGGCAAAAGCTAAAAAATTGCAAGAACAAAAAGATGCCGGGGTTACTATGGTAGACACCACAGATAAATCTAAAAGTCCTTACTTGTACTACGATACTTTTAAATCACTCGTTGATGGTGATCTTTATGGTTATTTTCCTTTCCATTCATCCGATGAAAATGAAAATAAAGATTATTGGTTTGAAAGAATTAAAGAAAAGTTAGGTGAAAACCACACTTATTATCTTGATGAATTGATTGAGTATATGGATATTTATCTTAAAGACCTTCGTAAAAAGTGTTCTTTACAGTTAAAATCTAAGTGGATTTATGCTTTCTTTGATGATAAGCATATTGACCTTGAACATACTAAAAACCAATCAAGAGTGAATAATGCTTTCAAATCTCTTTTTAATTCTCGTTTACCTGATGAATTAAGAAAAGAAGTTTCCGAACTTTTACATCTCTTACATGGTGAAGATACTCCCCCTGTTTTTGTTGTCTCTACTCCTGTTGAAGAACCTAAACCAATAGAAGAATCTAAATCTGTTGAAGAATCTAAACTTGTTGAAGAGTCTAAACCTATTGAAGAACCTAAAATTGTTGAAACACCCAAACCTATTGAAGAACCTAAACTTGTTGAAACACCCAAAATTGTTGAAACACCCAAACCTATTGAAACACCCAAATCTATTGAAACTAATCTTGATTTAGGTGAGAGAACTGTATCTTTTACAGATTTATCTTTAACTTTAAAGAAAGGCTCTCAAATTCTTTTAAAGCAAGTTAAAGCTAATAAACTCGATCTTACACAATCTAAAGACTTAGAGATTACTGTAGATAAAGTTGAAGATGGTATCTTATATAATGTCTTAATTAAATACTAAACTTTTTTCTTCTTACGACCTTTAAAATATTGACTAGGTCTCATATGGCAATGTTCTGATTTAGGATTGGTGTACTTGCAGTATAGGCTCCAGGAAATTGCGAAGGCTTTACCTATATCATATCCTTTATCAATAAAGAGTTTAGCTTTTTCTTCAACTTCTTTAGGTAGATTTTTAGCTTGCCTCTTAAGCATCGCAATTCTAACAGCTTCGTATTTATTCATGAGAACCTCTTTTATTGTTTTAAAAGAGATAATATATAAAAGAATTAAAATGTCTTTTTATAGCCAAAGACCCACCCATTCTCTAGGTATGTTTTTAATAGTTCGTTCTTGTCATAAACAGTCCCTTTTTTTATAAAGGCAATACATTTTACTTCATCCGTTTCTTCAAATACTAAATTAGCTGTTTTACCTGCAAACTTCCAATTCTCTTTTAATTTTTGAAGCACTTCAGATTTATGTACTTTTTGAATAGTACCATCTAAATCATACATAGGCTTAAAGGCTTGTGCTTCTTTTAAAGACTTACTTCTCTTTAGTTTAGTTTCAGGTCTATTTTGAGATTCTTTGATAGCAAGGCTTAATTTTTCTTTATGCTCTTTGCTAGTATATGTTTCTTTTTGTTTATTCCTATATTCTTCACTATCCCATAGTTTTTTTATTGACTCACTAATTTTTTCTTTAACCCCTGGTTTATTTATTGCATCTTTTGTATATTTTCTTTTTCTTTCTTTAGCTTCTTCTGTTTCCCATGCTTTTTTTATTCCTACACTTCTCTTTAGTTTAGTCTCTGGTCTATTTTGAGATTCTTTCAAAGAAGCTATTCTCTTTTCCCTTATTTTAGGGTCTTTCCACTCAGAGATTCTCTTTAGTTTAGTTTCAGGTCTACTTTGTACTTCTAGGTTCTTTTCAATTATTTTATCTATAACTTCTTGGCTATATCTAGTTCCTCCCTCACCACCTGTTTTTAAATTATATGTGATTCTTAAGTTATCTCTATATAAAGAGATATACTCTTGATTTACAATTTTCTTTTCTTCTTCAATTTTTTCTTCTCTTGTTTGAAAGAACTTTAATTTGATGTGCTGGAAATTCTGCCTTCCTTTTTGTTTTAAGTCCCTGTTGATGTAGACACCACTTCCTCTATACTTATTGTTAAGTTCTTTATCTGAGTGGTGTCCTACATAAAATTTATAGTTTTGTAGGTTATATGTGAGGTAAACATAATGGTATAAGCCATCATCTGATTTAAAAGGATTCTCAATGTCTTTTTGGTAAGAATTTATGAGAGAATCGCAGAAATTTTTAGCGACAGAAATTAAATATTCTTGACAAGGGACAGCCTTATTATCTAATATAGGTGTACTCATATCAGACCTCCTGTTAAGGTTTGATTTGGGGATGTTGTTGCTATATTTGTCGGAATTTATAGCAACTTTTAGATCTTATACTACTACCCACACTATAAATAAATTATACCTTACGAGATTTTTTTCTCCACCCCCACCTATCATTCTTCATTCTATTCTCTCTATTATGTAAATCATATGCAGTATTCTTCTGTAAAGCATTTAATTTCATATTTCCTTCTACTGTTAAATCTCCTGTGTCTTTATCTTGTCTTCTTGATGTAAGACCTATCGTTTGGGGCATAAGTGATTTAATCAGTTTAGGGTCAATAGCATTAATAGAAATATCCCATACCATTTCTAACTCCACACCTTGACATACACTTAAAGGTTTACCGTCATAATCACAAGGTAGCTTTTGTCTAAATAGGCTAATACCTGATCTTGTTTTTAATTCTAAGTCAAAGAACCATACAGGCATAGGTGCTTCAGGTCTATCAAATGCCATAGTAAAATATAAATGTAGATTCTTATCACCAAAGACTGCTCTACATTTATTCACAATACCCCATTCATGAATGAGGATATATAAGTCATTAGCTTCTACTAGGCGACTGATAAATTCTCTCTCAATTTCAGTAAGGGGGATGTACATAGACAGTACATTACCACCACCAAATAAATTAGTGTCTTGACTCATTTATTTACCTTTCTTCTTGTGATATTCAAGGTCTTCCTCAATTTCTATAATGCAAGACTCATCTTTAAAGCAAGCATTAGAGCAATCGCCACAGACTTTAAATTTACTCTCTTCTCTTAATTTCTTTTCTTCAGGTTTTAAAGCACAGTATTGAATACAAGTTCTGATTTCTTCATGTGTAGGTGCTTTCTCTTGTGCATATAAGAAAGTTAAGCTTAGAATAGATAATGTAAATAGATATTTCATTTTTAATGACTCCTTTGTATAATATACTATACCGATATAAATAAACAAAGGAGTTATAAAATGGCAATGATGAGAACAGGTGCACCTGCAAATGCTATTAATACTGAAACTATCAGAGGCTATCAAGATGCTTTAGCTGGTAAAAATGAACCCCCCACAGATGCTACTGCACTTGAATTTTACAATAAAGGTCAATCTTTAGGTAAAGATGTAAAAGAAGGTAAAGCACAACCACCCGTATGGGCATAAACTTATAATATATCCTCATAGGAGGATATATGTTTAATTGGCTTGAAGAACTATTATCTATTATGTTTGTAAGTTCTACCCACTATGCTTATTTAGTTTCTCGTGGTGTAGATGAAAATACTGGTATTGTCTTTAATACCTACGACCCAAATAAAGTGAATATTACTATCCCTTGTCAAAGATTTGTAAGTTCTTTTGGCAGTAAAGGTGAAAGATTAAAAGACCACCTTATTATCCCTTTACATTGCCCTAGAAATAAACTTATAGGCTTTGAAGCTAGAACATGGGACTCAGAAGGTAATAAAAGAGTACACAAGTATATGCTTGACCGTAGTCAATGGCTACCTACTCTTATTAATTCTCATAAAGTAGTTGAAGCTTTATGGAATGGGGATGATGTGTATATAGTAGAAGGTGTATTTGATTTAGTAGCTTTACAAAAAGCAATTAGACCACCTCATGTAGTTTGTTCTACTATGAGAGCAGGTATGGATGAGAATACCTTTAAGCTATTTGAGAGGTTTTATACCCCTATGTCCTCAATTTACATTTGTTATGATAATGATGAAACAGGTAAAGCTAAATCAGCTGATTTAGTGAGAAAATTAGCTAAGATAGGTATTAGGTCAGTAGAGTGTAAATATAGGGGTAAAGACCCTAATGATTTATGGACTAGGGAAGGTATTGAGGGTTTGAATAAATATTTTATGTAGTGATCTCTTATATAAGGAGATACTCAATTATGCTTAGAAATAGAATAATATATGCTTGTTATATAGCAATAAAGTCAACACCTATGATAAAGGGTGCTAGTTTAGTAAGAAAAGATTTGAATATCAATACCCTTGAGGTGTTTGGTAAACATATTGTTAAGACAGCAGGTTTTGGTGGTTTAGCAATAAAATTAAAGCAATTATATGAAGCATTTCAAAAGATGCCTGAGTATTGGGGTAAGTTTAAAGAAATGTTAGGTCTAACTGCTACAACTACATGGGAAGCTATTAAAGAATTTGATAAGAAATTTGGTGAATTTTTAGATAAAGGTAAGAAAGCATTATCTAGTATCGTTTCTAAATTAGATAAAGAATTTGAAACAGTACATATTTTTATAAAAGTATATAATGACATACCTACATTTACTACTCTTTTAAAAAAGGTTACTTCGTATTTACCTAAGCCTATACAAAAGGCTTTAGAAGCTGTTGGTAAAAAAGTTGTACCTTTCGCAGAATACTTAGATGAATTATTAAGTAAGAGTCATATATTGAAAGCATTATCTATTCCTATTAAAGCATATATATATTGGAAGATATGGACTACGGTTACGGAAGTTTCTTGGAGTGTTATAGGTATTGTGAAAGGTATGTTAGGTATGATTTCTTGGGTAGAATTATTAGAGTCTTTACCCGAATCCGGAATCGGGTATTTATTGACTTTGTTAATACCCGATTTACCAGGTGGTATGATATTAAAATCTTTAAAAATCGGTTGGAATATTTTATTACCTGCAGCAATAACTTTCCAAATCATTTGGCTATATAGAAAAAACTATCTTGATAAAAACTTGAATCCTATTAAGCACTAAGGTTTTGACCTCTTGGAATCATAGTAGCTAAAAATGGTGTACCTGTTACAGGATTTATATCACTTCCACACATAATAGGACCCACAGATGCTCCCGGACTAGATAATGTTATAGCAGTACCTCTTATAGCAACGGGACCAGCTGATGTAATAGTAACACCGGCATTACCTGTAATAGTAGCAATACCAGCTAAAGCTGTTAAACTTAATACACCAGTAGCTGCTGTTATATTAACACCTGCAGGTGATATAACACTACTATTTCCACTTGCTGTTTGTGTTATAGCACCAACACCTACTGTTTGTGTTATAGCACCCGTAGGTATATTAGTTGTATCTGTTAAGTTTGTTAATGCTGTGGTTAATTTAATACCTGCGGTATATGTAGTTTGGTCTACTATACCAGGACCACCTATAATTTTAGTATCTCTAGGAGGTACTATAGGGTTAATAGAACTAAATGCTGAACTCTGACCCCCCATAACAGTTTGTTTCATTGTATTTGTCTTTATACTTACTGATTCACCACTGTTGATTGCAAAATCACTTTGTGATGAAAATGCTAAAGCACTAGCATTTCTTATTTTAACTGTCGGAGCATCTAAATTAATCACAGAATTTGACTTTAAAGAAATACCCCCCTTACTCTCTAAAATAATACTATTACTTTCAGCATTACCTTTATATGTACCTCCAGCATACATATATATACTACTTCTATTACTCCTCATATCTAAAGCACCATCCCCATTTAAACTAAATCCCGTTGTACCGTATAGGATATTGGTTCTACCTAATACTTCTAGTCCTAAGCCACCTTCTATCTTTACTCTTGCACCATAATTTTCTCTTGCTCCTATATATCCCCTAAAAGCACCGCCCTTAGTGAAACCGACATAACTAGGTTCATCTTCACCTATAACGGGTTTTATTCTAAATAAAGTTGCTAAATGGTTTTCTATATCTAAAGCACTAGCATCATCTATAAAACCAAAATCATTTGCATATAAAGGTTTACCATATAACTTTCTTCCCGATTCAGAAAAAGCATCATTCCCTACTACTGTTCCTAAAACCCATTCTATATAATTAGCTTTATCTGTCCCCCCTCTTTCATTAGGTATACGATCTATATCTATACCATCTGTTTGTTCTGTTACAGGTAAAGTACCGTCTGTGGTGTGGTTTAATTCTATACGATATTCTGTAGTTGCTTCTGTAAAAGATTTATTTCCATCAGCATCATATCTTAGTATTGTTTTCCCACCATATATATCAAAATCTATTTCGCCACTATATCTTAGATTCTCATCTATTAAGTTAGCTTTATACATTAATTTATAAGGATCTATAAAATTAGGAAGTGTATTATTTACATCATTCTCAAAATTAGATTTACCATCTAATGTGTTTTTTCTGAATAATAGGTGTGGTTCATACTTTTCTTTATTGTTGTCCGCTTTTAATTGAACTCTGTTTACAGGAGAACCGTCTAAATTTACTTGTGTTGGGGCATCCCATTGTTTACCATCTGAGATAAGATCATAAGGAATACTACGAGCATCTCTTTGTACCATACCACCATAAATACGAGCACCACCCATAGCATGAAATTGTTGTAAAGAACGAACAACAAGAGCTTGGTCTTGGTCTCTTAATCTAATCTCATTAGCTCTTCTGTTAGTTAATAAAACACTTTCATCTAAAACAAGATCAGAACCTTGAGAAGAAGATGCACCAATATTACCTGGTTCATAATGTCTCATTTTATGACGAATACGATTAGAAATACCTTCTAAATGTTTTCTGTCTTTGGGAGTATTTAACAAACCTTCTTCTTCATTAAAAGATTGTATAGGTAACCATTCTTGACCTAAGTAATGAGCTTTGGGAAGCCAAGCTAGAATAGCAGGTCTTTTACTACCTGAAGCACCAGAAGAATCTGTAACAAACCACCCTACAACACACATATCTCCAACTTCAGGGATAGCACCGAGAAAATGTCTTGCACCAATACTTGGAAATAAAAGTTCTACCCCATCATAAATAGGTTCTTCAAATTCACCATCTAAGACTTTAATAGTACATCTTAATTCTTCCCAATTTATCATTTGAATTTTAGCAGTACCTAAAGAAAGAGCAGACCAACCAGAACTTGGGTTATTTGGTCTAAGTAAGCTACTTCGTATCTGTGATTTCATTTGGTCAGGTGTCATTTTATTCATTTAGTATCTTCTTTCCAAAGAAAACCTTTGACTTGTGTAGCAGTACCGTTATCTGTAGCAGCTGCTTTCTCTAAAGCTAGTTTTTCTTTTTCTTCTATACTACTTAAATTAGTAGTATAGTTTTCTGCTATTGCTACTACTCTAGCTTCCGCAGTATTTACATTAGTTTCTATCTTACTTAGAGCATTACTTATTGTACCTACAATATCACTTACTAATGGAGCACCATTTATATTATCACCACCACGATAAAGAATTTGATCTTCTTTCCAAGTTTCACCTTTCTCTACCATAACATCATGTAACTTTTGAGAGAAGGTATCCGGTTCTGACCCACTAAAGTCTAATTTAACATATGGAGTATTATACTCTGTTAAATCTTCTAAATCTAAATCTGAATCATAACCTCTACATTGACATACAGACCCTGAATTTTTTACACCCCCAGGAGATAAAGTGTTTAATGCTCTTGGTATATTTTCTGCAATCACTTGACTGTTAGTATCTTTATACTTATTAGTTTCATCTTCACTTAAAATTCTATTAGCAAATCCAGTAAGAAAAGCTTCTTCTACAGAATAATCTCTTCCTGTTTGAGATTGATCTAATGATATCCCTGTTGTATTTAATAAAACATCTCTATCTGTAGGTGATAGAGATGAAAAATATGAAGCTAATTCTTCAATTTCCTTTTTAATTTCTGTTCTTTTTTCTTCTATTGCTTTTTCTTTTTTAAGTATTGAATAGATATTTTCAGCTTGATTAGCATTTAAAAGTCTTGTGTAGTCTTGTTGTACTAACGACATATAACCACCATTTGGTTTTAAATTTAATCCTCTCCCATATGCTTGAAAACCATATACTTCATATCCTTCTTCATCAGATACTGGAAACACCATACTTTTTTTAGTTTTATTACTAAACTCACCTTGTTTTACTTTGGGTGATACTTTTTTAGGTGTTCTTTCAGGAATAATTTTCTTTTTAGTGTTTTCTATATTTTTAGCATTTTCTTTAGCTTTTTTAATAGCTTCTGGAGCTTTTTCTTCTAATTTTGTCTGTGGTGCATTATAATGGGCATTGAAAGCAGTTTCTATAGCTGTCCATAAGTTTCCGGCAGCATATTCGATTAGAGTTTTTACTTCATTATTTGCTGTTTGATTTTGAGTTGCTGTTTGAACTTCTTCTGGTGGTGCTTTTAAAAACTTTTCTCTTATTCTATAAACAAAACGAATATCCGTAACCTCTCTTTTATGTTTTAGTACCCCTTGAGTAAAATTCTTTAAACTATTATCAGTACCTTTAGTTGGTGGGTATACACCACCTGGAGTTGTATCTCTATTACCTTCAATCGTATTGAAAGTATTTCCATTAGGTGGTTCTACACATAAAGTAATATGGTTTCCTGTTCTTTTGGAGTTTTCATCTTTATTATCCCAAACAACAACGATATCTCCTGCGAGAATATCTTCTTTGGATATATTCTTGCCTTTTAACCATTCCATTTGATATAATGGGGTAGACTCATCATTTTTATTTGGAGAAGAAATACTGTTTAATTTAACGGTAGATGCAAATTTTTTAATATCAAAACCACCTATAACCAAATCTTTATAACAGAAAGCAGGAAGAGACCCACACCATTCGTTATTAAGAAGTGTAGTACGACCAGAGTCATGCCATGATTTTAATTCATCCCATGTTTTATCTACAGTAAAATCCCCAAAAATAGCTTTGAAATAATTTTCATCTATGTACTTGTTCCCTGCATTTAAAACACTATAGTCTGGTTTATTCACAGCATCAGCACCACCATTAGCAGACATCCAAGCATATTTGGCTTGTTGTGTCCATTCAAAAGCTAAACCTTTATTAAACTCTTCAGTAGCAATAGCAATAGCTTTAGTTGCAGCTATACTCGATGCACTAGCTTTTGTTTGAGTAGAATCTCTGACAACAGAATTTGCTTTAAATAACTTTTCGGGGTCTTTTACTAAATCTTTCACAGCATCAGGTACATTTTCATCTCCTAAGATTGAAGTGATGTCAGAAATGAGTATATTCGCCACATCTTGTAATGATGTGGTTTTAATGTTTTTTTTGGAGTTATACTTTATATAATCATCAAAAAAATCTTTCTTCTCGTTTTCTTTGTCTGTGTTTAATAATTCTGGGGGGATGTCTATAAGTATCTCTTCTTTCTTTTTTCCATCTATTTTAGAAACTCTAACTTTAACATCATGCTCTTGGAATGTTAATGATGTAATTTCATTTGTAGCTATAACTTCTAGTTGTTTAGTAAAAGGATTTTTCACTTTAAGTCCAGCTTTAGGTAATCCTTCTATAAAAGTTACGGTATCTCCATCACCATTAGTATCCGGTACTACAATATTGACTTTGTTCCCATTAAATCTCTCATCAGAAGTTAATATGAGTCTTTCACCAATACTTTTTATTTCTCCCCCTTCTGTACTATATTCAATTTCAGTTGCACCTTGCATTTTAGGGTCAGGATGGGAACAACTAAAATATCTAAAATATCCAGGTACATGGGGCGAGAAAGCATTCTTCTTGTTAGAAAGTAATTCTAAGATATTAGCTGTACTGCCCATACCTGTAGATATTTCATTCGCTCTTTCTTTATTTATTCTTACTAGGTTTATTAAATCTAGTAAGGTCAATGAAGGTTGTCCTCCATTAACTACAAAAGAAGCTACAGGGTCGGGATTTAATAAAGCTTCTGATAACTGATCTCCATATACAAAAGAAACATCTTGTTGGTCTGATGGTGTTTGGATTTGAACAATATCATCTACTTTTGTTAGGTTGTTATACTGTTTTTGTAATTCTGCTTTTGCTTTGTTTCTTAGGATTTCTTTATCTTCTGTGGATGTCTCTTTACCTTTTTTAGCAGATATCTTCTGTATTTCTTTTTGATAATTACTATTTATTTCTGAGATTTCTTGTTGTCCTGTTGATATATCTGCACCACTAATCGTACCTATTTCTTTATTTTGATTATTTGTATCTATTACAATGAATTGAGCACTCTCATTAAAAGGGTCTTTAGTATCTGAAGCTAGTTTTAAAACACCTAAAGACATAGCTTCTACAATAAGCATTCTTTTAAAGTGGGGTTTATCTATTTCAAGAGTTTCCGTCCCCATGTACCAAAAATTAGGGTCTATTCGAGTCATATCAAGACCCATAACAACATTAGGGAAACCTGTAACTTTAAGTACAGTTTCTTTTTCTAAACCAGAAGAACTTAAAACTTCTTCTCTTTTCTTTAAGTACTTTAAACCTTTGTGTGTATCTATAAGATCAACAGCTTTTGAAGGGTCTGTTCTATAATCTGTATTAATATCACCGGGTGGCATAAATCGTTTTCTTCTAGCTTTAATTTCAATAGTAGTACTACAAGAAGATCCATATGTAAAATCATGACTGACAGATGTCACATAATAAAAACAATCTATATGTTCTATATATACAGGATAACCTGGTTTTAATTCCGGTCTGAGAGTAATTGTAACAGATGCTGTTTCAGAATCTTGGTTTTGACGGTCAAGTTCAGCAGCAGCATAATAAAAAGCAGATGTTGTATTTGTATGGATATTACTATCTATTTGTAAAGGTCTCCAACCATATTTAGCTACAAGTTTGTAATCTATATAGGTAGATTTAGGTGTAATAAATTCATCATCTGAAACACCATTTAAATTTTTAAAATTAACACCTTTAACAACAGCATAAGTATATTGGGGTTCTTTAACAGAAAAGTTCATACTTACAATATCTTCAGGTTTTAGTACATAAACACGACTGTCTTTAGTATTGAGATTATATAAAGGTGGTTTAAAGACTAGATCACCATCTACATCTTGGTAAAATTCAAAATTAACTTTTTCAGATACTGTTTGTGCAATTTGTTGTTTAGTTTCATAAGTAGATTCCCACATATTAATACTAGCTAAATTACCAATATCTAAGATAAATGCTTGCATATCAGCTGTGGTTTCAGCTTTACCATTTTCAGCTTGTGCTTGTATAGTTTGGACATCAGGTCCTCTTTCAACAAGAGCTGTTTGAGTGCCTGCACCATTAATTCTCACAAAATTTCTTTGTCTAGCAAATTCAACACCACCTGTAGCATTAGGTGTACTTGTTTTAGATTGCTGTTTATTTACAAGATTTAAAGTATCTGAAACAATTTTATTAGTAGCACCAGCACCTAACCTTCCATAATAAACTTGTTCTAGACTAGAAAATAAACGACCTGAAGCACCATGCATCCTTAAACCGTACATACCTTGAGAGAATCTTCGTTCCCAATATCTAAGACTTAAACTGAAAGCATCTTGGTTACCTACACGAGCATTAACATTTGTTTTTTTATTGATACCTGCAACAACACCTTGTGCTGAACCACCGGAATCTCTAAATAAATCATAAATAATTTGATGTGGGGTCATACCTGTATATTTATGACCTGTCATTTGAACAGAACCTGGTGATTCACTAGGTCTAGCTGCCATAGCAGCAGTATTTGTATCTATAAACTGATATTGCCAAAAGTATAATAAATTATTACAAGCGAATGACCCATTATAAAACCCACCACTATAAGCATACGATATACTTGTTACTACACCATGAAATACAGGATAGTATGGTTTCATCTTAAGGTCTTTTAAGTTATAGGTCTCACCATCAGGATATTGTACTATTTCTTCATTATTAAGTTCTTTAACATCAAATACACCACGAATATAAACATTCACTTCAAGACCTGGTGTAATAAGAAAAGCACCATCTTTAAAGATACTGTCGCCATGATGTTTAGGAATAGAGAAACTAATATTAGCATCACCACTACTTGTTTCTACACCTGCACCACATGAAACTTGAGTAATATATGGTTGAAAATCTATTCTGTTGTTACAATCTTTACAACCTACAAGTGAGGTATCCCCATTTATATAAACAAGAGCATCTGGAGAATATGTTAAAACTTTTCTGAAATTAGGTTTCCATAGACCAATATACGGTCTATCTAAAATTCTACCTGTAGTAGTAGCACTTGTACCACCTTTAACACTAACTGACATTTTTAACTAACTCCCTTAACAGTAGGGGTAAAAGCAGATGAAACTAATTTATTGAAAGCACTTAAATCATCAGACTTACCTAAATAAGATTTAGCTTCATTTTTTGAAATAAGTTTATTGATATCCCTATTTTCAAAGTATTCTGTTTGGAGAACTTCAAAATTTATAGAAAAGTCTTTACCACCATTAGAATTTTCTTGGGAGACACCCCATTCAATAGATTTAATATGACCGATATAACGAGTACCATCATATTCTATAATATGATAGCCTACTTGGTGTATCATTTCTGATCTACCTAAACGATCCCTGATAGTAGCACCATTTTTTACCATAGTTAAAAGATTCATAAATTGTCTATACGAAGCACTATCTCTTCTACTTGTATGGTGTAAACCTCTTGATTTAGAAGGAATAATATGGTCTGAGATATATGCCCCCATTTTACATTGTATTTGTAAAGTAGGTACATCTTCACCCCATGCTTGATAAATATAACCCATTCTAGTTTGATCTTGGTAAGCCATGACTTTATTGTATTGTGTCGTCATACTTTGTGGATTTACTAATAATGTAATATGGGGTAAATCTTTTAATTGTTTGAACTGATCTAGTATATCTAAAGCTACAAACCTATCATTTAAATAAGTAGGTTTTGTACTATATCTGTCAGCTTCTGTATAACTAGATGTAGGTGGACCTGCAATACTACTAAGAGTAGCACCTGCTAAAGAATTAGGGTTACTCTTTAGGTATGATCTATTTTTTAAAGGAGAAGCAAAAGGTTGTGTTTTTACTTTGGATTCATCTTTAAGAACGGCATCTTTATCTTTATTGCTTAGGGGTTGTATGATATTAGGTGGTTCGATATAAATAACAAAAGGGGCATAACCTCTTAATAGTGCATTAGAAGTATCAATAGGTTTTGCACCTGGGCTATCATCAGGGTACAAGACATATAATTCACCTGTGGGTAATTCTACAAAAGGGAGATTATTTATATAATCTGGTAGTGGTTGTGTCATTTGAATTAACCTTGTTGAGTTCTTATGCCATGAACTTCTCTTTCAACTTGGAAAGCGAGAGAACATTTAAAAAGGTGTGGTGTTTCAGCAGTATCAGAAACGGAAAAACTTTGAAACCAACCGAACCATACACCGCCATCGAAAGACATTTTAATACGACCAGTAACAACGATTTCACCTTTACGATCATAGAAAGCACCGTTATTATGGAATAGAGCTAGTAAGTCTAGGTATTGTTGGTAACCTATAGTATCTCGTCTAGTATGACCTTGATCAATACCGCCGACTTTAGGTACGGGACCTGAAGTAGCGACAAGACCTCTATCTCTATGGATAAAACCACCTGTAGTAACAGCGAGGGAAATAGTAGTAGGTTTATCAGACCAATGTGTTTCAATCCAACCACCCATAGTTTGTTGTCGTTCTATAGATTTTTCATAGCTTAAACTAATATCAGCAACATTAGCATGGAGTACCATACGGTAATCATTAACACCATCAGATAATAAAGATGTTTGACCATCGGGAGCTATAATATCAAAGACAATAGGTTTAATACCTTTAGGGTTAGTATCATTTGGAGAATAGATAATAGGTTGTATATAAGACATAATTATTTCATTCCTTGTGTGACAACACCAGCAGTGGACATAGCTTTCTTTACAACTTCAAAGATACGAGCTTCATCACCACCATTGATATTGATAGTAACATTACCACGACCACCACCACCTTTTAGGAATTGGTCAATCGCACCACCGGTTTTCATAGCAACGACTTGATCTTTGCTATCAAGTGAAAAAGCACCTTTATCTGAAAGGATCATATCTTTAGAAGATTCGACAGTAGGTGTTGCAGAAGAAGCTGCAATCGCTGCTTGCACCACAGGATTGCTTGTGACTTTATGAGCTTCATATAATTTATCAGCATCTTCTGCGCTTAAGGTTTTGTTTTTAGCTTTTGCATCTTCAATTAAATATTGTACTGCACTAGCTTTAGTTTCAGCTTCTTGTTTCTTTCTTGTCTCATCATCTGCTTTTACTAAAGTTTCTACTTGATCCTTTTGATCTTTAGCTTTATTTTTTTCATCTTCTTTTCTCTCTTCTTTTACTAAAATTGCTGCTTTTTCTTGTTCTACTTTAGGTTCAACTTTTTCTTCTTCTGCTTTCTTTTCATCTGCTTTTTTTTTCTTTAACTCATCTAGTGCCCCAATAGCAGATGTGTCTAATGACTTAAATTTTCTATCCTCGTATTTCTTTTCTATATCTTTTCTCGCTTCATCTAAGCTGGCATATCCACCACCATGTCTTCCTCCCCTTGTTTTTCGCGCTTTCTGTAACTTTTCTGCTTCTCTTGCTTTCATTTCTTCAAAAGCAGACCCACCTCCCTCGCCTCTCTCAATTTCTTTCAATTTGTCTTGATCATCTGAATCTGTACTTTTTCTTAAAGTCTCACGAGCTTTTAATTCTTCTACTGCCCAACCCCCATGTTTTTCTCCTACTGCTTTTAATTTGGCTGCATCGTCTCCTTGAGTCATATTGTATGTATCTCTAGCCTCTTCAAATCTTCTAACATTTTCAGCTGTCCCTAGATCTTTAACAGCGGACTTTCGGAAAGCACTTTGACGACCTTTTGTTTCTCCTATAAGTTGTTTTTCAGCTTCTATACCTTCTTTAGTTTTTTTAATATCTTCAGCCAATGCTTTTTGTTTGATAGGGTCTTTCTCTTTTTTGCTCTGTTCTTCCAAGCTTTTCAATAATTTTTTAGATTCACTTAAACTTTCTTGTCTAGCATTAACTTCTGATTTCAGTTTATTTTGTTGTTCTATTTTATTTTGTTTTTCTTCTTCACTACTTCCAGAAAGCCAACTAAATATCCAAGATGTATAATCACCTAAGAAATCTAATTTTTCTTTTAATATAGTGGCTAAAGCTTCACTAGAAGAAACTGTAGCATCGATACTTTCTTGTAATAACTCTTCTTGTGTTTTAGCAGATTCTGCCATATCTTCTAATGCACTAAATCGTTCAGGCATAGCTTGTACAAATTCGGTAAGGTCTCCGATTGCTTTACCTGTACCTGCAGCAAGAAGTTGTCCTTTTTCTCCCGATTTAAATCCTGCTTCTTTAAGTTCTTTTTTTTCTTCCTCAGTAGCTTTATCTCCTTTTTTTGCTATTTTACTAAAGTATGCAAAATCTTCTTTACCTCTAGTAAGCAAATCTTTCATAGCACCTGCTTTATCTGCACCATAGGTATCTTCTAGTAGCTTTTGATTAACAGCACTATCTAAATCTAAGTCTGCTAATTTATCTGCTGACTTACCAATAAAGTTCAATTTACCTGCTAACATAGCAAAATTACCACCTAGACCAAGCTTTTCAATACTTCTAGCTTGAACTTGAGCATTTGCTCCAATACCTTTAGTTAAAGTAAAAAGGTCTTGTATTTGATTAGCAACATCAGCACCTAAATCTTTATCTCGTCTTATACCTTCAAGAGCAGCTTTTCTATCCTCTGCACTCATTTTAGTTAATTGTTTAATTGCATCTGCATCTCCCGATTTTAATTTTGCAAAATCTACTCCTTTCAAGTAACTTCCTATTTTACCTGCTTGAGTATCTCCATATAAACCACCTTCTCCTTTGAATAGGGCGATTGATTTTGCCATTGCTTCTCTTTGTAAGATTTTAGATACATTTTTCTCACCTACTTTTTTAACATCGGTGTACCTATCCTGTAAACCTTTGCCTTTATATCCTTCTTTACCTAATTCGAGAACCTCTTCTCCTTTTTTACCGAGTAATTTTCTAAGGTTTTTGAATAAAGCACCAGCTTCAGTTATACGACCACTCATATTAGCAACTTCATTTGTGACACTAATAACTGTACTAAAGAATTTTTTATTACTATAACCTGCTTGTGATGCAGCATCTCTAATTAAATCAAAAGATGTTTTGATTTCTTTAAGTTCTTCAGCATCATCTAAAGTTCTGCCTAATGTACCATGTAAACTTTCAATATGGGCAGTAACTTCATCAATACCTACACCAAAAACAGCAGATATTGTTTTCATTTCTCCAATAACATTTCTAGCACCTTCAAATTGTCGTGTAATATCTGATCCCCTACCACCCATTTCTTCTAAAGTAATATTCATATCTTGAAGGCTGGCTAAAGAAGATTTTATTTCATCTGCTGACATACCTAAAGAAAGTAAATTATCTGCATCCAACATACCTTTTCTGAGAATATTTAAATTTTCATGAAGGCTGTCAGTTTCTTTAGTCATAAATTGTAAAGCACCACCACTTTCAAGAATAGACTTATTAAAATCTTTTTGGTCTTTTTCTGCACCCATTAAAATTTCAGCGATAGATATAATAGCTGATATGGGGCCAAGCATAGCACCCATACCTTTACCTATACTTGAAATAAAACCACCGAATTTTGAAAACCCTCCTTGCATCATTACTAAATTACTACCAACTTTATTAAGAGAACCTGCAAAACTTTCTGCATTTCTAACGATATCCGATAAACTAGACATCTTAGAGAGTTCATTTAAATGATCTCCCATACCTTTAAGTAATAATGTTGTTCTTTCGATACCATGACCTGAAGTTTGGAAAGCTTCATCAGAATTTTTTTTATATTCTTCGTAAGCTTTTTCAGCTTCTTCTATAGCTTTAGTATGTTCTTTTACTGAGTCATTTAAGATATCAACTTTTTTTATCTGTTTATCATATTCTCTTACGATACCTTGTAAAGCCGATTTTTCTGTATTAAAAGCAGCTTGTCTGACAGCTTCTAACTTTTTTAGTTTTTCTAATTCTGTTTCTAATCTTGTCTTTGTTGCTTCATCCTCTAAAGCTTCTGCTTCAGCTATTTGTTTTTCTAAATTTTTTCTTTTGGTTTGAACTTCTGCTAGTTCTTTTTCAAGTTCTACTACTTTTTCTGTACTGTTTAATAAAGCTTGCCTTGCTTTGCTGACATTTTGATTATAAGCGAGTTGAGTTTTAGTAAGTTCTTCAATATTTTTTTGTACACCTGTATATAATTTACCTACTTTAGCAACATCTTCACTAAGTTTAACATTAGCCTCATCTGCTTTTTTAATAGTTTCAATTTGTTTTTTCTGTTCAGCATTAAGGAGTTTAGTCACCTCAGTTAGTTTTTTTATAGCTCCTGAGACACCTTCTATACCTTGTATCTGACTTTTATTTTCTTTTGCCATTTTATTACTCCATTGTAGGTTTCCTATTAGATATCCGATCCATTAAAGAGTCTTCTTTATATTCACCTTTAACTTCAGTACCGTCTACAAATAAGTTACCCTTATCGATAGGTTTCATAATGAAGTTGTCAATAATGTTTTTATTGACATCTTCAACAAAAGAAGTGGTTTCAATAGGTTTGACTCTACTCCTAATTTGTTCTTCCGTAAAACCAATTAAAGAAACACCTGTAACAGTTCTTTCTATATCTTCCTTTTTTCTTTTATTTCTAAGTTTAATTTCTTCTGCCCGTCTTTGCATTTCTTCTACTGTTCTTTGAATTTCATTCTTGTACTCAGTAACAATATTGTCATGCTCATCTTCTTCTCCCAAGACCCATTTTCTCATTTCTTCACGAAGTTCTTCAACTGATTTATGTTTATTAAAATTTCTTTTTGTTGTAGAAATAGGACTTTGTTCAAATTCTCCTTTTTTAGCTTTTTCTACAAATTCCCTTCTTCTCTCTTCTTCTAAAGATTCTTGTGTTCTCCATTTTTTACTTACAGTTTCAACACCTTTAGGGTTTGTTGCTGATGCTATAAAAAAAGCTTTTTCCCATTCACTATTTGATTCAAGTCTATGGTCTTCTGCTTCATTCCATATAACCCAAGAGTTTTGAATTTGATTAAGAGAATCAAATCTGAAATTTGAGAATTTATTTTTAGCTTTCCAACTTTTCCACATATACCTAGATTCTTCTGTATAACAAAATGATTCGAGATATTTAGAAGTCCTAGTAGCAGTAACCATGAGGTAGTCCGCATAGACTTTCATTTTATATAAAATGGGGAAAGTACTAGAATTTAAGAGTACATCATATATTTCAAAAAATAAATCTTTGGTATCTATACCACTAATAGAAGTGATACATTTAATACAAAGGACTATTAGTTTTTCGATATTATTTTCAGGATCACAAAAGTCATCTACCCATTCGATAACATCTAAATTAGGATTTTTGATTTTAATAGAAACACCATTAACTTTAAAAGATAAAGTTAAGTGACCTGTTTCTATAAGTTCAATAACATTGTTAAAACATTCGTGCATAGATAATTAAGTCTATTCAATATTTCTTAATTTTTCCGAAAAAGTAGGTTCTTTTTGATTTAAAGCTGCGGACACTGCACTATTATTAGTTACTCTAGTATCTAATGCGATAGATTCTTTAGTAAACTTTAAGTGTTTAATCCTGCTTTCAAGAACTTCTATTTCTGCATCTATGTTTTCTTGACTTACTTTAAGTATCGTATTTGTTCTATTTTCAGCTTCTTCAATAAGACTGTTCATTTCTTCAAAGATTTTACTTAATACGAGTCTTGGGAACTCATCAATAATTGTAGCTACGGCTTCAATTTTATTAATTTTAACAGGTACACCATTAGGTAATAATTCCCCTGTTTCAATAAGATCCTCATCAGTTAGCTTAATATCATTAATTTGGATAATAGCTCGACTTAAAGTTTCTCTACGGATAACATCTACAAATTCTAGAGTAGTGATTTCTTGGTTTTTACTCAAATCTGCAATAATTTTTTGGAGTTCAATTTCTTCTTTAGGTTTTAAAGACCTAAGAGTAATTTTATTATCGCCAACATTAATATTTCGTTCGATATAACCGAGATTGGTAATTTTACCGAGAGAAGCTTTTAAAGAATTTAAAGATAAAGACATATACATAATCTCCGTTTTTTATGAGGGTCGTCACCCTATTTGTTATTAAGCTAAATTGGTAGCAGTAGTAGTTACAACAGCACCTGTAGAAGCTGATCTAGTTCTGACACTATTATCTCTACCACCAGTAGCAAGAAATTCACCGTAAGTAGTAAAGAGATCATGGACATCTGTAACATCTACATTTGCATTTTCAGACATCACAGCTGTACCCATATCTCTTGTAGGATTTTCACAACTATTTAACCAACATCCTTCTAAGAAAGTAATTAAAGCTTTATGCTTTTGTTCATAAGCTGTTGTACCATCTTTAGTTTCAACATTAGTAACACCTTGTGAACTAAAGTCAATTTCTTTTAAACCTTCGGCAGGACTTTGAGCAGCCATACTGTCAGCCATAAAAGTAAATACCATTTGTTCTTCAATATCAAAGGGCCAACGAGTGTGCATAATTGCACGAACAGGACCATCAACACCACCTGCAAAACCTAAGGATTGAAACATATTACTTAGGTACATTAATGTTCTTGTCATAGTTGCTGTAAAGGGTTCTGATACACCAGGTACACGATCTGCAACAATATCACCGAAACCAATACCTCTAATAGCTTCGGTTGTTCTACTACCACCAGTATAACCGAAAGAACTTACTACACCAAGTTGGTATCTTTGACCTGCATTACCACCATAAGTGGGGGTTAATAATCGTACCTTTTGTGATAATACTGCACGAGAATCGGGTGACATACCAAAACGATAAATTTCAGATGACCCTTGTGTTTGCATTTTATTATTCGAGGACGGATTCTGATCTAAATTTGCCATTTAAAACTCCTTTTGAGATTCACATATATTTATACAAGAGAAATTTATAGATACTTTATCAAAAACTCTTATATAAAGGAGTACTTAATTATGTTAACACGATCAGAAAAATCTTACGGTGGCTATTCTACACACTCATTACCTACTAGAAATGCTGATAGCTCTATCGAATCCGATGATAATATTAGTTTCTTATTAGATATTTATACAAAAATAGAAAAATCAGACCCCAAATTCGGAAAAGATATTGTCGATCTTTTACTTAAAAAAAAATTTAAACAAGCTCTTTCTCTTGCTAAAAATCCACATACTGTCCAATTAGTTACTACTGCACTACAACTAAATTCTAATGCCGATAAAATTAGACTTGCTAAAAATGATCTCGTTTCTAAACTTTTCAGCTTAGAAGAGAAGAATAACATTCTCAGTCTTGATACTATGAATGGTAATGTTGTAATTGCTTACTTAGAAAAAGGCAAATTCGATAATGCTTTAAATAGTACCATAGTAGATGAAGTTAAAGATATTGTCCTTGATCTCCAATCAAGATATGAAAAAGAAATCAAAAACCTTAAAAGGTTATTAGAAAAATGATTGATATTCAAGATATTCATAGAATACTCGATATTTCTGTGAAAATGGCATTCCACAAATTAGAAGATTCTTACTCAGAACTATCTTCTCGTATTACAGATATAGGTATGAGAAAATTTTATTTAACAGAATATCCTTTAAGACTAAGAAATAAAGTAGCTCTCTATCGTGAAATTTCTATCATCTCTTTCCATCATGCACCAAATATTCCTACTAGAGTACCTGATGTTAGTGGTTTTGAAACTTATGCTACAGAAAGAGGTTTGAGTTCTTTTATTCGATGGCTAAATGGTACTTGGGCTGAAGTAATGTATGAAAAAATAATAGATATGATTGGACTTTATGATATAGAAACCATCATATCAGAAATGAAAGATTCTGATCTCCCTTGTGCAACAAATTATGCCAATATCTTGAAGGTTGTGTTTAGTCTTAATAAATAATATAAGATAGAATCAAGAAATATATATTTCTATCAACAAGACAGGAAACACATGAGTTATTTAGAAGACCCAAAGCTACAACAAACAATAGCTAAGTTAAAAGAAATTAGAGTAAGAACAGAATTAAAAGCACCACCAAGTAAAATTCTAAGAACTACTATGTCTAATGGAAGACCCTTAACACTAAGAAATTATCAAGTTCAAGGCATTATGCACCTTTTAGCTATGCCTAGATTCGTTCTTGGCGATGATACGGGATTGGGTAAAACTTTACAGGCAATTTCTGCTCTATGTTACCTATGGGACAAGTACCCTGAAACACCAGCTGTCATTATGACTACTAAATCTGCTCTAAATCAATGGGCATCTGAATTTGATAAATTTACTACAGGTGTTAAATGCTTTGTCGTAAGTGGAGATAAAAAGAAAAGACAAAAGGTCTATGATGACTATTTCGCCCATACAGGTCTTAAAGTTCTTATTATGGGTTATAGAACTGCTTGTATGGATTTTGAAACACTACAAAATTTAAAAGGTCATGTTCAAATCTTCGATGAAGCTACTGCCTTTAAAAATGATAGTACCCAAGTTCACCAAGTCTGTGCCCACCTCTCAGGTGCTGCTCAAAAAGTATGGTCTTTGTCTGCTACTATTATTAAAAATAGGCTTATGGAAGCATGGGCAATTTATAGAGTCACAGTTCCAGGTCTTATGCCTAGTAAAAATGTCTTTATGTCTAATTACTGTATCTGTGTAGATAAACAAATCGGTAGAAAAAGAATTAAATTCGTTGTAGGGCATAGAAAATCTGATATCGAAGCTTTCAGAATTAAAATTGACCCCTATTTTATTGGTAGACCTAAACATGAAGTTGCCCAAGAATTACCTCCCTTAACTACTAAAAGAATAGAAGCTCCTTTATCTGATGTTCAAATCTCTAAGTATAAAGAAGCTTTAAGTGGTATCTTAGAAAAGTATGATCCTACAACAGGTGAAATGACAGAAAAAGAAGTTACTAAACTTACTGCTGTTATGTATTGCCAACAAATTGTAAACCACCCTGAACTTGTAGATATTAAAGGTGATAGTGGTAAATTAGAAATTCTTATGGAACTTCTCGAAGAAGAACTTGATGGTGAAAAGGTTATTATTTTCTCTCGTTTTAGAAAGATGATTGATATCTTAGATAGGGAACTTACTGCTAAAGGTATTAAGTGTGTTAGAATTACAGGTGGGGAAAAAGATGATGAGAGAAAGAAATCTCAAGAGTCATTTCAAGATGAAAAATCTGATGTAAGGGTAGTGTTGATTACAATGGCTGCAGCTGAAGGTGTTAATTTACAGTTAGCTAAAGCAACAATCTTTTATGATAGTCCCTGGAGTGCAGGTGATTATTTACAGATTATAGGTAGAATGATCCGTATTGGTAGTATTCATGATCGTGTGTACTGTTATCACTTAGTCTGTCCTAAGACAGTAGATGATCGTGTTATGAAAGCCTTACATAATAAAATGGATTTAATAGAAAATGTTTTAGGAAAAAGGCTCAAGAATGATGAAGAATCTGATAAGATAATAGGTGTTTCTGATAATGAACTCAAAGATATCTTTAATGATCTAGTAGAGGATGCTAAAGAAAATGGCAGATAAAAATTGTCCTAAGTGTAGGGGATACGGATTTACTATAACAGAAGAAGTATATATGGGAAGTCCTGTAACAGTACAATGTGTATGTATGTTAAAGGAAGCTTTAAAACTTCAATGTGAAAGAGCATGGAAAGATTTATCTGTAGTCCCAGTAGACCGTAAAAGTCCTATGATAGGTAAGATGAAAGAAAATCTTAGGATAGTAGCTAACCAAACAGATTTAGCTACTCATTTGAGAACAGCTATTCTAAGTGAAAGAAACCCTACCCTTAATATTAGGGTAGTATCTGATGCTACTCTAATTAGTGCATGGTTATCTAATGTCAGTGATGATAATAAAGTAGATCCTGATCTTATTAGAGATATTAATGTAAGGGGATTAGAAGATTTAGCTGAGGCACCTGACTTGTTAATTGTGAGATTAGGTGTAAAGAGAGCTAGAAATTCAGCTACAAGTGAGGTTTTAATTGAAACGATTGAATTAAGACAGCATTTAAATAAAGCTACATGGATAGTAGAAGAACCAAGTAAACCTTTACAAGAGGGTCATTTAGCATGGTCTAGTGCATTAGAAGATACTCTAAGTGGGTGGAAAATCTATAATGTAACAGGTTCAGATTCTTTTGCTACTGCTAAAAAGAAACCTAATTTAAGTTTAGACTTTAAGAAAGCACAATTATGAAAGTTCTAAGAAGTGTTATACCAGATACAAGAGTAGGGGATGACCCTAATCAAATGTTGGTCAATTATAGTGTATTGAGAGATAGCATTTATGCTTTTGACAGTTCCGAAGATAGCAAAATTTGGGATTATGTTAAAACATTTATGGCAAATCATGGGCATTTACCCGATCAAGATACCCTTGTTAAGCATTTTGAATCTCAAACGGAGATTGAAGTTGCTGATAGAGTAAGAGTTTTAACAGCTGTAAATCCTATTTATAAAGGGGATTTTGTATCTGAACTTGAATTACAAGTAGAATCAGTAAGAGTAAAAAGATTACTCCAAGTAATGAATGAAGCAAAAGACATCGTTCGTTCAGGTGTTGAAGTAAAAGAACAAGGTAAAAAGAGAATCCTTAAAGGACCTCGTGATGCTAGTCGTTATTTATCAAATAACCTAGTTGATATTTTAACCCCTACTTTTGGTTCTCGTATCGGTGGTGAAGCTATGACTGATATTGGGGATTTAAAAGATCAATATACAAAAGCACAAGCTAGTGGTAGAGAGATACTACCTATTAGTGGTCTTAAACCTATTGATGATGCTTTAGGTGGATTTAGAAAGAAAGAATTGTATATCCTAGCAGGATTTACAGGTCATATGAAATCTAAGAGTGCAATTAACTTTGTATATAACCAAGCTGTTATGAGTGTAGTGAATACAAGTACATTATATTTCAGTTTAGAAATGCACTATGATCAATGCCGTAGAGCAATTCATACAATTCATTCTATGCACCCTAAATTCAGACCACAGAGAATAGCATTAGGTTTACAAGATGCTTCAAGTCCAGTAGATTTTGGTATTGATCCTGTTAAATTGAGAAATGGGTGTTTAAGTCCAGCAGAATATACATTCTATTTTGATTATGTATTACCGGACTTAGAGTTAGGTAGAACTAAAGGTACATATGGGGCAATTCACTTTGAGGGAGATAATCCAGATAGCTTTGATTTTACAGTAGAAGATTTAAAAGCTAAAGCTGAGATTTATGCACAGAAAGAGAAGATTGACTTAATTGTAGTAGACCATGCTTTATTGTTATCTAGTCGTAATAGATATAGTTCAACCACAGAAAAGTTGAATGAAGTGATTAGAGATTTAAAGAGATTAGCTATGAACTTTAATCGTGGTCAAGGGATACCTGTGTTGTGTTTATTTCAGATCAATCGTGAAGGTTATCAGCACGCGTTAAAGAATAAAGGTGAGTACAACTTAACTCACTTGTCGTATGCAAATGAAGCTGAGAGATCAGCAGATGTTGTAATAGCGAATTGGTTTGGTGATGATATGAGATCACAGAATTGTATTCAGTATCAGTGTTTAAAGAGTAGAGATCAAGCACCATTTCCTACATTTCAATCGAATGTAGCATTTCCAACAGGTAAGATTTATAGTCCAAGTAGTTTGCCTATCATTAGTGTAAATAGAAGTACGGGAAATCAATTAGCAGACGATCCGTTGAGTGATGTATTATAATACTATAATATAGTAGTAAGGAGATACTACTATGAGTGTAAGATCAGATAGATTAAAAAATAATGTGCCTTTAGATAGGTTATTAAGAGATTATGGTTATGATGTATATCTAAATGGATCAGACCAACAGTTTAAATGTGATCTACATGGTAGTGGTGTAGAAACCAAGCCTAGTGCTAGATATTACCATAATACAAAGACATGGTATTGTTTTGCTTGTGGTAAGGTAAGGGATGTAATTTCAACAACAATGGAAAAAGAAGGGTTAGAATATGGGGATGCTTGTAGGGTGTTGGAAAAGAAATACAATTTAACTGCATGGAAAGAATATGAAGAAAAGAAAGTAGAAGATAAAGCATATGATATAGATGTTGAGATAGATTGGGAAAAGAGAGTAAAGACGAGATTAAATTCATTAGTGAAAAATAGGAGTATAAGTTTAGAAATGTCATTAAAATTTTGGGAAGCGGTAGATGTTTTATCGGTAAATAATAGTACATCAAGTAAATGGGAGTCCCTATTTGAAAAATTAGAGAAAGTATTTGAAAATGATAGAAGATGAAGATGATGATGATCTTACTCCACCTGTAAGAGAAGATTTAATGGAAGAAGATGTTTTTCAATGGGCAATCACACAATTATGTTCTTTATATTATAATGGGAACTCTATGTTAGAAAACCAAACACAAGTTTTCAATTTATGGTTAAAACTAGGGGATTTATTAAACATTTTTCATTTTTTACCCGAATATAAAGCCGTAGTGGAAAGTTCTTCTGAAGAATCAGAAAGTCCTTTATTGTCATTTATAATGACAACAGATAAAAAAGTTTTAGAAGATATTTTAGAGAATATGGACGAACATATGATTTTAAAGCTTAAACAAGGTATAGAGAAAAGAAAGGGGAGTTATTCATAATGATGTATCGTGAAAACGGATTTATCTGTATTACTATACCAGATAAATCATATGGTAATCCTAAGATAGCTAGGATATTACAAAGAGATACTCAAGACAGTTGGGGGGAGTATAAAAGTTTAGAAGGTACAGAATTTGGGGATTTAATAAGTGTAGTAAGTGATATAGATTTAGATAGGGCAATGAGGGGAGATGCAAGTGCATTAATGAGAAATGGGTTAAGAGAACCTAAAGGGTGTTTAAAGAAATTAAAAGTAGAGAGTATATGTGAAGATAAAGATACTTGTTTAGCATATGAAGAAAATAAGTGTGATTTTAAGTTAAGAAATTGTCCTGATTGTTTTGTAGTAAAAGGACATAGTGTAGTGGAAAAGAATTTAATAGATGCTTGGAGAAAAGGATATATTGTTGTAAGAGTTTTATAATTTATAAATATAATTTCTTATATAAGATAAAAGGAGACAAGTATGTATAGAAGAAGCCTTGATGAAAATTTAGAGAAAATGAAAGAAAACCTTGAAGATTCTAGGTCATATTTGATGATGTTAGTAAGTTCTTTATTAGAATTGAAGAAAACATCTGAAAAAGACCCAGATATGGTTTTTATAGAAAAATACTTAAATGACTTATCCGTACTAGATAACATTCTGGAATTAATCCAAGAGAAAAGAGGACTGTGATGAATAGATATGCAGCAGGAGTTGTAGATAATCCTATTGTAAATGGTACATTAATTGAAATTTACAATTTGTATACGATTATCCAAAATCCTACTACAAAAGTAGGTCTTTATTTAAATAAAGAGAGATTAGTAAGTTTATACAAAAAGTATGCTTTGGTTATTAAAGAAGCTAAAAGCAAATATCCTGATTTAAAATTAAGGGGCGATAACGGACTTATACCTGTAACAGCAGCTTTAGCTAATCAACAATTAAATGTAGCAAAAATGATTAAGATTATTCATGGTGATGCTACATTTACTGGTTTTGGTACTGTAGCAATCAAGTGCCAAGAAGTTTATGTTGAATTAAATAAGAGAACCAGAAGAGCTTCTTTAGCAGACAAGTTACCTAATTTGACAAATTTATTGACAACTTCTCAAGTTATGTTTGATGAAATTTCTATTGATAAGAAGTTTCATGATGCTTATTTGACAAATGTTAAGATGAATTGTCTTAAGGCAAAGAAAGCAATCGAAAGTGTAAACCCAAGAATTGCAGTTGCAGGTGTAAATTTAGCTCAATTCTTTATGGAAGCAGCTAAAGTTATGGATCGCTTAAATGTAGTCATTAATGGTCATGATCGTAAGTATCAAGGTATTTTCTACACTTCTTATGATGCTATGGCAATGTTAGAAGATTTAAAGAGCAGACCTTAACTATTAAAGATATGTGCTTGACTCTCAGCATATGCCTGATTACTAATTTCTACCCATTTTGCTGTTATTTGTAATTCTCTAATATTTCTAGCTCCACTATAACTTAAACCACTCTTAATATTTATAGCTATCTCATCTAATATATCTAACACAGACCCCTTATAATTCACTTGATGACTTACACCCTCCACGGATCTTACTGTACCTCGCCATTGAGATTGTGCTTCTTTACTTGCCATACCTACATATTTCTTATACTTATTTCCATGTTCATCAGTATGAACTCTACCTGGTGCTTCATCTGTACCTGCTAAATATGACCCTAACATAACAAAATCTGCACCTGCAGCTAAACACTTCACCATATCCCCTGTGGTCTTAATCCCACCATCAGCAATAATAGGTTTCCCATATGTAGATTTAGCACAATCGAAAACACTAGCTAAAGTAGGAATACCATGACCTGTTTGGATTCTTGTAGTACAAATAGAACCACCACCTATACCTACACGAACTGCATCTGCACCATGATCTATTAAAAACTCATATCCGTCTTGTGTAGCTACATTACCTGCTATTACATAAATTTCTTTATGTCTTGCTTTCAATTCTTTTAAAGTCTCACCTACAATTTTAGTATGTCCATGTGCAACATCTAAACAAAAGGTTGTGATACCTGCATGGATGAATTTGTCTATACTGTCTAATTCATTACAACCAAAGGCAACACAGGCTTTATTAGCATTAAAAGAAAGATGGGTACGGTCAGTTATACTGTTATATCTATGTATAATACCTAAACCACCTTTAGATTGCATTGCGAGAGCCATATCAGTTTCTGTGACAGTAGTCATAGGGGAAGAGATAATAGGTAAGGTGTGTTTATCTTTTAATTGTGAAGATAAGTCAATTTGATCTCTTGAGTCGATGCTTGAGTATTGTGGGGAAAGTAAATAGTCATTAAATGTTTTTAAAAGAGTCATTCTTATCTCTCATTAATGTGTATAGTTTTAGCAAACAAAACATAGATACTATACAATAAAAGTAATATTAACAAGGATGTATTAAAAATTTTATTAAACAAGTGCAGATTTTAAATCTATAGAGAAATCTTTTAAAGAGAGAATAGCTTTTTGCAAGATGATACTAGCTTGTTTCATATCTGTTGAAATAGAACTAAAATCTAAACACCACTCATAGACATCAATGCAATCGGAAATCACTTCATTAAGTTTTCCGATGTCTTTTTTAACATCAAAATTTTTCATCCACTTTTTTAGAGTTTGAATAAAAGCAACTCTTGACAACAATTCTCTTTTGAGATTTTTTGGGTCATTTTTTGCAATTAGTTCGGTAGCATCTTTTAAAAGATCACAGGCAGTATTAAGAGAATGTGTATCCATATTTTTAGAATAGTTATATTTCATTTCTTCAAGAATTTTAATGTCTTGGTTTAAAATAGAGTTTAAGTTATCCAAATTAATTTTTTGGTTTGCATATCTTTTCATAATATAATCCTATTGAAATGTTTCTATATATCTCATTTCTAATAAGTATAAAATTGAAATGTTAAATCTTAAAAAGATTAGAGTTTTCAAGTAAAAGTGTAGTTAAAGTTTTTTCTCTTGGATTGTGTATAATTAAAGGCACTTCATAAAAATCACAGGTAACTTCTACATTCCCTCTTCGCCAAAAGTTCTCACCACAGATCACAAGTAATTTAGTGTCTTGTGCATACAAGCCTAATTCTAACAAGCTAATAGGTGATTTAGTATTCTCATCTAAATACATAAGAATAAGACCACATTCATACAGCTTATTTAATTCCCATTCGACTTGATATTTGAACTGTTCATTTTCAATAGATTGCTCCCATGAACTATCCCAATTAATTCGTCTTGGATTATAAACAGTACAACCTACTGTCTTAAAGATTTCTTTGTCAAATACTTCTTCAACTTCTCTTTGCCAATCTACAGCAGCACCCATTTCAATGCTACCTGCTAAAAATATCTTTTTTTCATAGGTTGCTTTTTGAACTTCGCTATCCGGTTTAATAATTTGAATCATTAGTTCTCCTTTAAAATGACCCTAATTATTATATTTAATTTTCTTCTACTATGTCAATAATAGTATTTATTGCTGTCTTGAAATTTTTAATTCTTTGAATAGCTTCTCTTAAAAGTTCGACAACTTTAACATAAGAAGAAGCATAAAGTCTTCTAGGAGGTCTTGATGAAGCTAAATATGTTGATTTTTTAGGAGGAGATAACTTGCTAAAAGGCTGTGGAGATGGCATATCCACTTTTACAGAAGATGGAAGTACTTTAATAACATCACCTAGTTTATTTTCTAAGAGAGATATTACGACTAAATCATTCTTTAAAATTTTAAGAAATTTCTTCTTTTTATAATAAGGAATTTGTTCAAGTCCTTCTCTTATGGTGTCTATAAAAGCACCTAGAAAAGCATATCTTAATTGAACAGGATTATGAGTTCTTGTTAACTCTGAAATAATTTTTATAGATTCAGAGATTAGTTTTTTAGCTTCCCTTATATCTTCTGTTTTATGTATTACTCTATACATATCGTCTATTGGTACAAACTGATATAACTTTACAAAATGATTGTGTATAGTTTCTATTAGTTCTAAACACTCGACTAATTCTAAATTGACTTCGGATGACATTTTTTTCTCCTTTACATATACATAAACATAAACACTTAATTGTATAGTATATAAGCATATTACATAAAAGGAGAAAAAATGGCTGTAAAAGTTATTCTAGGTTTACAAAATGGAGATGAAGGTAAAGGTCGTGTTGTAGATGATCTTTGTCATACTACTAATAATCCTGTGATTGTCAGATATCAAGGTGGTGCTAATGCAGGACATACGATATATGACAAAGAAGGTAATAAATCCGTTGTTCATTTATTACCTAGTGGTGTCTTAAACCCTAATGCTACTAATGTTATCACTAGAGCTGTTGTTGTTGACCCCGTCCAACTCCTTAAAGAGATGGAAGAATTTAATGTTCAACCCAATTCTCTTATCGTCAGTTCTTATGCCCCTGTCGTCATGTCATGGCATATTGATGATGATATAGCTAAATATCAAAGAAGATTAGGCACTACTGCTAAAGGTATTGGACCTGCTCTTAGAGATTTTATTGCTCGTGATGGTATTACTATGAATACATGGTTAAACCACTTTGCTACACCTGACCAAAAAGCTAAATTACAATACTTTATCGGTGATGCTGAAAAGTATTTAAGAGATATGTTAGAAGAAGGTAGAGAAATTATTCTCGAAGGGTGTCAAGGGTATAGATTAGATATATGGGGTGAAGAATATCCTAATGTCACATCTTCTTGTACTACTATCGGTTCTGTTTTCTATTCTACTAGATTAAGCCATAAAGACTTAACAGAAGTAATTGGTATTGCTAAAGTATATGAAACTAAAGTCGGTACAGGTACTTTTGAAGAAGTTCAAAGTGAAACAGTTGTAAATAAATATAGAGATATAGGTAAAGAATATGGAGCTACTACAGGCAGACCTAGAAAAATTGGTTGGTTAGATTTACCTATGCTTAAAGAAGCAGTACAAGTAAATGGTGTAGATACACTTATTATTACTAAAACAGATATACCTACACAAGTGGGTGTTCTTAAAATTAAAACAGAACAAGGACTTGAGGATGTTGATCTATGGGGGAGTGATATTGATAACTTAAACAAGTTATTATTCAAGATTAAAGAATATACAGGTGTTAGTAAGATTGGGTACACCTATGGTGAAAACAGAGGGTGTATTTCATTTATTTAAGGCAACCTACACTAGCAACACCGGAACCGATAAAGGATAAACTACCTAATATAATTTGTGCCATTTGTCCTGATTCACAGCTAGATAATTTACTTGATGTTTCTATAAGTTTAAATTGACATAGGGTGGTCGAAGTCTTTTCTTTTTCTATAACAAGGTCTTTATCTTTTAAAGCGAGTTTAAGATCAAGGACTTCTTTTTTAAGGGTTGTGATTTCTGATTCGAGTCGTTCAATATCTTTATCTCTATTATATATAGCGACATCTTTTTTAGTAGAACCCTTAACAAAAGTAGGGTCTTCTTGGGCATATAAAAGACAAGGAACTAACAAGATAGGCAAATACTTCATAGGTATAATCCTTTTTATGATTTATATTCTTATATCTATAAAGATACAAAAAAGAGATTGAAATGAGTAAAGATATTTTAGTTTCTCACTTATGTCCTCATGTCATAAGAAATGAGAAATATGAATTAGACAATACACGAGAATTGGTAACAAGAAACCCGATTACAGGAGATAGTTTTTTAATAATAAAAAGAGAAGGTATTTCAATACCCCCTTCTGGATTAAAGACATATCCTGAGATCGTATTTCCTAGTAATGCACCATATCGTAATTTGTCTGTGTTGGATATAATTATTACTAATTATAAAGGTGTTGAGTACACGATAAGTGTACCTAAAGGTATTTTATCACAAAAGCAAGTAGTAGATTTATTTAATTCTAAATTACCAAATACGATAAGAGCAACAGCAAAAGATAAGTCTGTAGCAATAACAGAAATTTTTGAGAGTGGTAGGTTATGTAGTTTAAAAATATCCGGTGAAGATTTAAAACCTTTTGGGTTTAAAACTAACATATTCATATCGAGAGGGAAAGATATATTTAGTGGTTGGAAAATATCTGCAAGATCAGATATAGGGTATAAAATAGTTTTTGATAAACCAATAACGAGTACTTTAGAATTAGATTATATGACAAAGAAAGAATATTGTACTAGGTGTGCAACAACGGGAGTAGAAAATGATTTAAGGTTTGATAATACAGGGTCTATGGTAATGGTCGAAGGGTATGATAAATTATATCAGACAATAGCTAAAATTTGTTTAACAAGGGTAAATAGTAATCCTTATCATTCTTGGTATGGTACAAATGCTTTTGACTTAATTGGAAATAAATTACAAAGTGCTACGGAAATGTCATTAAGAGATTCTGTTTCTAAAGCGATAACTAAAATAGTAGATGTTCAGAATCAATTAGAAAAACTACAATCTTTAACATTAGAAGAAAGAATAAGTCGAGTGAGAAGAATTACAGTAGAACCTTTAGACCAAGATCAAACTACTTATCTTGTAACAGTAGAGGTTGTATCAAGAGCAAATACTTCTGTAAACATAAACATTGTATTTGCAGTACCCGGTTCATTTGACATAACAGGAGCATAAAATTGAGTATTACTATCACATCCCCTTTAAATACCACCCTAAAAAGTCCAGCTTCATATTCTACTACAATAGAAAATATTTTTATCTATGGTAATGTCGATCCTCTCGGTCCTGACCTTACTATAGAAATTGACGGATATGTATACAGTAAAAATGCAGGTGAAATACTTTTAGTCGGTACTAAATTTACTTTTCCACACCCCACTACTTCTCCTGATGGTTATCCTTTATTAACAGGTACTAATGAATTTATCATTAAAACAGGTAATGAGACTTTTGAATTAGACCTTATCTTACCTAGTGAACAAGCTACCAACCTACCTACACCACCACAAATAGATATAGAACGACAAGCTGATGATGTTTTAATTAAATTTATACACACAGATAGTGAAATTAGCTATTATAATCTATATGCTTCTATCTATCCTCTTGGTGGTACAGTAGGGTACAAAAAAATAAATGCTAAACCTTTAGACCCTGTGTCTTATGGTTTTCCAGTAGAAACTACAAGTACTATTGTATCTGAAACTTTAGATATTAAAGCAGAAACCGCTGATCCCTTAAATACATCTCTTAATTTTATACAAACGGATGGTGATAACAAAACCCTTAAAACAGATGTTGTATTTACAAGTGAAATAGCAGAAACAGTTAAAAATCTAAGATTGACAACATCTTTATCAAGTGTAGAATTTCAAAAAGAAATTAGATTTGCTCATAATAGGTCTAAATCTGAAGCTTCAATTCCACCTACTATTTTAATTTCAGATTTCTCAACAATCCCTTTAACTGCTCCTATATATTATGTAGCTACATCTATTAAAGTTGTCGATGGTAGAGAAGTAGAATCAAAACCATCTAATGAGATAGCTAGTTTACCCGTAAATTTAAGTGCTTCTAATATCACAATACCCGTTGTCACTAGAAATGAATTGATTGACAATATGATAGGTAAAGTTTTAAATTTACAGCCGGACTTAGCAGTACAACCAGGTTCTGTAGCAAGAGATTTAATTATAGACCCCTTTGTATCAGAAATGGAAAGAGGAAGGTTTGTATTAGACTTTATATATAGATCAACATCTTTCACTACTTTATTAGATATGGATGATCCTTTAAATACAGGTAATTCTATATTAGTAGCAAATAGTGCATATAAACAGAGTTTGGGTCAGTCTTTATTTTTTGCTAACCCTACAAGAGTACAATCTCTAATAGATAATGCTTTTGATAAATTAGCGAGTAATTTTGGTATTATTCGTAGAAATGGCAGTAAAGCAATAGGGGAAGCAATTTTTTATTCAAGCACTGTTCCAACAAGAACTATAAACATCGCCAAAGGAACTACAATATCTTCCGGTACACTTAGTTTTGCTACTACCCAAAATGCTTTTATGGACTTAGCGAGTATATCTTCTTATTATAACCCTGTAAAAAAGAGATACCAAATTACAGTACCTATACAAGCAACAGAAGCTGGAGTGCAAGGTAACATCTCTTCTGGACAATTAAATACAACATCTGTTTTGGGACTCTTAGTGACTAATGAGTCAGCAACTTTTGGTGGAGCGAATGCAGAAAATAATAGAGCTTTAGCAAACAGAGCTTTGGCTGTATTATCCTCTGTTGATACAGGTACTAGGAGTGGTTATGAAAGACTTACTAGATCAACACCAGGTGTTTTAGATTCCCTTATTATATCAGCTGATTCTATTTATCAATATAGGGGTCCAGGTTGTGTAGATATATGGATTAGAGGTTCTTCTTTAGCTACTGTAACAGATGTCTTTGCACCTACTTTTCAAATCCATAGAGACAGCTTATTTATTCCTATTGGGGATGAGTCTTTATACTTGTTTAAATTAGACAGTGGGCAAACAATAGCTAGTATGTTAGAAGATAACACCATAGGTCTAGGGTTAAGAAATAATTCTACTAATGAGTATTTTGATTTAACAGGGTACACGATTGTAGATAATGTCTATATACAATTAGATATATCTATACAAACTGTTACATATAGTATGTCTGATGTGATAACAGGTGATTGGCAAGAACCTATAAGTGAAAAAATTACTTTAGCTAGACAACCTGTTAGTACAGTTTTATCTGTTGTAGATGAAGATGGTGTAAGTTTAACAGAGAATACTGATTGGGTATTTTATAAAAAGGAAGACCCTTTAAGGACAGGTAATTCAAGAGCATCTAATTCTTATGTAGAACTTTTAAATATAACTGATTTTGAGATGAGAACAGTAGATGTAGAATCAGCTACTATGATAGGATTTTATAGGTATCAAATTTCTAAAAAAGGGGTAGATGTTTATTCTATTTCTGTTTCTTCCCCACCATCTCCAGATTTACCTTCTGTTACATATAAAAGTTCTTTTAAAGCAAATCCTGACTATTTAATAGAAACTATCAATGGGATTACATATATAACGAGAACTACTGCGAGTACAATTAAAGATGGTGCAACAGTAAATATCTATTATCAATATGCTAAGAATCAAGTGATCACATATCAAACTAATTTGATCGTCCAAAGTGTACAAAATAGAGTAAATTCAAATAAACATCTAACAGCAGATGTTTTAGTAAAAGAATGTACTCAAATCCCCATTGATATTAAAGCTAATGTCATTATAACAAAAGGGTATTTGTCATCTACAGTAGATCAGAACCTTAGAGCTAATTTATCTGTGTTCTTCAATGGTATTGGTTTAGGTGGTATATTTAGAATTTCTGATGTGATAAGACTTATCGATGAAACAGAAGGTGTTTCTTATGTAGATGTACCTTTAAATAAGTTAGCAGTTGCAGAAAATACTTTGATTTTAAGAGAAGTTATAACAACAGTAACCAAAACAGATTTAACAAACCTTAGTTCTAATGCCGTTGCTGTATATTTAATAGATACAGAATTAGCGAATAAAGTACTAGATGGTTTAGGTGGTGGTGATCAAGCTCGTATTTATGGTAATGATAAAGAATTTACATTACTTGATAGCACAGACAGATTAAATGCTCCCTTAAGTGCATATACTGCTTCTTTTATAGGGGAAGATGGATTAACTATAAATGCAGTACTTATTCCAAATAGTGCAAACAGAATTATGGTAGCTATACCTAGAACAGAATCTATTTTTGACTATACTTTTGAAGTAAATTATTTTACTGCCAATAATGAAGGTGTAATTCAAAATGTAGGTATTTCTATATTCTCTTATTTTGTACCTGGTACTTTCTCATTTACCTATAAGGAAGATACTATATGAGTAATAAATTACCTTTTTACCCTACAATACCAAGAGAATTTACTGATCCTATAGGTGTTAAATCACAAGAGAGAAGAACCCTTGAAGATGCTTTAACTGTCAGTTTTGCTAACAGTTTATCAGGTTCTTTAGCTTCTAACTACACTTCAGAATATGGATCAAATAATAGAACTTTATATTTAGGTATAGGACAAATACTAGCTTCTCTCTTAATTGAAGAACTAGATATTGTAGAAGATATAGACTACACTCAATTAAGAGATGAATTTCTATATGACAAATTATATTCAGTTTTATTCTTAAATCCTGATGAGAGATTTGTTATCTCTAATGCTCACCAACTTAAACAAATTTTGCTTGATCTATTAGAAGCTTTACTACAAGGGTCAAGACAAGCACCTATTATAGACTTATTAAATAAGCAAGATGTAAATTCACAAGTAGAAATAAATCAGATTGCTCCCTTTACAATAGAAGCCTTAATAACAAGTTTAGCTACCACAGATACAGTAAATGAACACAATCACATAGTGTACGCAAAAGAAAATGGCTTTGGTATCACTTCTTCTCCTACTAACAACGATTGGGGCGATGATTTACATACTCATAATATCTTTAATGGTGTTATAGAATCTACAAAAGACCGTAATGGTAATTTACATACACATGAAATTATTTATGGTTTAAGTCAAGATGTTATTTTCTTACAAGAACTCTTATATAAACTTTTACTTAAAACTAAACCTGCTCATGTCACTTTTGATAATCCTATTTCATCCATCATTAAAGATGTTGTAAATAAACCTACTGATAGTTTAGAACTTTTAACTATGGGTTTATATCATCAAGAAGACCTCAGAAAGACAGATTTAGGGGTACATACATCTATTATTATAGGCTATGCGGACCCCTCAAATAAACTCTATGTTTTTAAGACAATAGCTAGAAAAAATGATAGGATTAAAGTAGATGATACTATCCGTAAAGTTGTTTCTCTCACTTTAAAAACACCTTCAAACTTTACTAATGCTAGTTTTAATTTCACTAGATTGAGTTATACAGGCACTGCTAATATCGTAAATGGCAATTTAGTCTTAACTCCCACTCAACCTATCTATGAAGGTGAATTTGTACTTGTAAATAATAAACCTTACTTTGTTTCGCTTATAACAGAAGATCACATAAAACTACAAGCCTATGAAATTAAGCTAAACTTACCTTTAGATACCACAGGTTTAGTCGATATAGAAATTATAGATATAAGCTATAAAACAAGACAAATCACTTATAGGACTTTAAACATATCTTTATATAATGAAGATACTTTTATCTTACCTTTAAATTTGCCTTATACAATTAAAGCATTGCCTATTTTAGCTAGTGATTTAATTTGTGATGAAACAATATCTAGCTTTAATCCATTTACAAGAGAAGTGGTCTTAGATAGTTTATATACAGGTGAATTAGAAATATCTATACCTATAGATGAAACAGATGAAGTAAATTTTGGGTCATTAAATAATGTTAATTTTGTTTTAAATGCTCATAGGAAAACACGACTAATACAATATCCTGAAAATGCTTTAAACAATAGACAAGCAGTTATAACAAATAGCCAAGTTTTGTATAAAAGGTCTTATAACAAACCTTATACTTATGAGAGAGTAGATGCTAGTTTATCATCACATGGAACTAGCTATTTAAACAGTACAGAAGCTAATTCTTCACTAAGTTTAAACAATAAGAAATTTGTACTTAATAACTACGATACAATAGATGCTATACATAGAGTGATAGCAAATGCTAGTGGCACTTATATAATAGCAGAAGGTAAAATCACATTACCTTTTAAACCTATAAAAATTATCTCCGTAAAGAATGGTCTTACAAGTATAACGAGCTATACTTTAAGGGGAACTGAGCTTATATTTAGTGGTTTAGCTGATGGGTTAAGTATAGATGTAGTTTGTTCAACGAATAAGACGACAAGTCAGAGTGGGGATTGGTTTAGGGCAAATGAATATAATGAGAGTCAAGTGGCATATATACCACAAGGGGAGAGAACAGAATTTGATGTAGATGAATTTATGTTAGACCCTTTAGGGAACAAAACAGGTGTAGATATATACAGAAAATCTTTAATAAAAGAGACTGTGACGAGTTCAGGGGTGCAAGGGGAGTTTAGTTTATATAAAGATGAGTTATTAAAGATGGAGTTTAGTGGTGGTGCATTTACTGATTCTCTTTATATATTAAATGATTTAAATAATAGTGTGAGTCCTCTTGGTTGGAAAGACGAAGATGGTAGTCAGGCAGTAGATTTTGTATTAGATGGTGGGAGTGCTGATACAAGTAATCTATTGAATGATATATATACTTTAACTTTAAATTTAGGCAGTGGTATTATAAACAATAGTGCAATGCCTTTAAATGAAGTTGTAAAAATGACACTTATAAACTTATAAAAATAGGAGATTATGTAAATGATTCAAGAAAAAATAAGACAACCTAAAACAGGATTTAATATGGGTTTTGGGTTTAACGAAGAAGGTGGATATAAAGTAAAGGGAGAGGTCTTTATTACTTTAGACGGTGTTGAAACTAAATTAAACAATGTATATACCTTAGATGGCAGTATCTTAGGTGCTATGTTCTTTAGTGGATTAACAAGTAGAAATGCTATAAAGATGTTAGCTGTGGGTACAGGAGCAATAGGTACAGCACAAGTGCCATCTGTTGCTGATGAAAGACAAAGAAGATTAAATACGGAAATAAAGAGAAAAGCATTTAGTTCAGTAGTGTATAGAGATGCTTTAGGGGCGATTTCAACAGTACCTACAAGGATTGTAGATTTTACAACAGTATTTAATGAGGGTGAGGCAGTGGGTGCATTAAATGAGATGGGGTTATTAAGTCCTAAGTCATTAGATCCAGCTACCACAACACCTATTTTAGATGGTGGTGGAGATCCTGTTGCATTTCCTGAATATGATGAGGAATTAAATTTAACAAATTATGATATATTGATCAATTACTTAACTTTTCCTGTGATAAATAAGCCATCACAATCTGTTTTAGCTATTACATGGCGATTAACATTCTAAGGTTGAGAATAAGATGAAAAAATATATATCAACAGTATCTAGGAATATAGACCCTAGACAAACAGGTTATGAATCTGTTGTGTTTCAGACAGGTAAATCAGTCTTAGATAGTGAATTAAATCTTAGTAGAGATTTAGCGACAGATGGTTATAAACCTAGTGGTGTTATATCTAAGAATAAGGATATATCTGTAGATTATGTCTTTAATCAGAATCCTAATGTGTTAGGTATTTCAGCTTTTGATGTAAGAGTAGCGAATAGACAACTTAGAGTAGCATATACAAATAACACAACGGAATTAAATAAGATCACTTTACCTAACCCCCCATCATCAGGTAAGAGAACAGATTTTGTATTTTTAGAGGTGTGGAGGTCATTAGTACATCCTAGTGTAGCTGCAACTGCTAAAATTAGAGTATTAGGTACAATAGCTAGTGGAGATACAATTACTTTTGATAATGGTGTTGATCCTGCTACAAGTTTTGTATGTGATACTGATTTTGATTTAGGTGCAAGTGTATATATAACAGCTTTAAATTTAGCTAATGCTATAAACACAAATGGTTTAGCAGATGCTGACAGTCGTGGTACAGATTTTGTATTTATTACATTTCCTGTGGGTGCTAGTTCTAATAGCTTTATTATAAGTGCAGATGCTAGTATCAGTATCATTCAACAACCTGCAGGTGGGTCTGATGGGAATGGTAAGCCGTCATCAGATAAAATCTACCTATATGGAAATACACAATCTAATAGTACTGTTTGGTTAAGTGATGATACTTTAGACCCCCTTGTAAATAGGGAAACGACTAAAAGAGTACAATTTCAGTATAAATTTAGAGTAATAGAAAATGTGGATTATACTGTAAATCCTGATGGTTTTAGTTCTACTATTTATAGTCGTGGGGGGACTAATGTGGATTCTAGTTATGAGTTTAAATCAAGTAATGCGAATTATCCATATCAAGATAGTGGTTTATGGGTTGCAGGTAATGGGGATCAGACAAGTGCCACAGCTTTAAATAGTGTAGATGGTTTCTCTTATGCTATCCCTATTTGCTTTGTAAATAGAAGAAATACCAATGGTTTTCTATCTAGTGTAAATGTAAATGGTGCTTTATTATCCACACATACTGGTACAACTTCTGATTATATCTACTACCCTTCAACTACTACAATAGGTCCCGGTGTGTCAGACCGTCCAGATGGGTTATTTGCAGATAAAGTAGTAAGTACGGATATTTTAGATTTAAGAAAAAAAGTAGTAGGTCATGTAGATTTACATAAAGAACTAGAATATCAATTTCAAAGTTTGTTAGATACGAAATATAAGACATGGCAAATAGATGGTAGTGATTTATATGAGATAGGTAGTGGGAGTGGGGATGTTAGTCATAGTCCTTTAGTGTGTGATCAGATAGGGACAATATTTATTCCTTATGGGAATGAGATAGGTAAATATGATCATATTCGTAGAAGGTTTTCTGCACACCCTACAATAGAAAGATTAGTCTTAGAATTATATCCTGATACTGTATCTACAGATTTCTTAACAATCACACCAGGTTTAGTAGGTCGTAATAATTGGTATATTAATGATCAGATTACAATAGATTTAACAAAATTAGATGTGACAAGAGTATTAAGTGATTTTATAGAAACTGGTGGGGGTCCAGTTTATTTCACAGATGTTTGTCCTGTGGGTACTTGTATTATCGATGTAATAGAAGCATGGCATGATGAAGGACATACAACGATACCTAAAGACACTTTTGTAATATTTAAAAGTATAATAGGGTTAGGTACTACACAAGTGACTCTTAAACTAGGTGAGAATAGTATTCCTGTAAATGGTGGAAATTCGAGTAATTCTGATTACTATTTTGTAGGTATAGGTGGTTCAGATACTGGTTCTCCTAGAAGGTTATTTATTTCTTTAGCTGTAAGTTATCCTGAAGGAAATGGTTTAACAGCAACTCCAAGTGTATATGACTTTGTAGAATCTCCCGCACCTTATGAACAAGGTGCGATTGTAGAAATAGATACTACAAACAGACCTATAGACTCATATTCTATATTAGACAATACTCTCTTATATGCTTTAAGAGATGGGTACAGAGAGTGGTTAAATGAATATGTAGGGAGTAAGATTACGGATACTTTGGTAAGTTTATCTGCAAATGAGATAAGATTGCCGTATAAATCTTATGGTGTAGTTCCTTCTTTTTCTTCTGAAACAAACCCGAACAAAGTATATAGAAGTTATCTAGATTCTACATATAATCCAAAGTATAAAGAAACGGGATCTCCAAGTTTTACAAATGTAAGTCTTGCTAGTGAATTTGGATCATCAAGTGGGATTTTAGTACCTGCCAGTCCTTTAAGTACAGCACAAGTGCTAGTAAATGTAGAATATTATCCTTTAAATGCTTTAAACAATCAGAATGTCGTATTGTTATATTACAGAACTTTAGGCCCTCAGACTTCAGGTAGTAAAGCAGGTGTAGTAACAGATATTGTACCAACTTCTTTAGAATTAGAACCTTTAGTAGCATCTAATAATATGTATGCTATACAATTAGGTAAAGGAGCGAATGAAATATCTTATCCTTATTATTCACCAAGTGATGTAATACCTACACTATCTAGTTTAAACTTAAAAGAATGGCAATTAAAAGCTTCCGGTACTATTTCAATGGGAGATTTTAATATCAACACAGGGTTTTTGCGAATTAGTGCATTAACACCTATGGATATTTCATCAGATATAACCCTTAGTGGTGTAGATAAGGATGCTGATTCAAGAGTGTTATATAATACTTTTGATTTAGTGGCGACCTATACAACACCATTATCTAGTGCAACAGTACATAAAACGGTCTTGCCTTTATTATGTAAAGTAAAGACTAGCAGTGTGTTATTTAGGGAAGGGGAAATAGTCATGGTAGTATATAGTAGACTCTCTGAATTAGACGGTTCTAATTATATAGCACCTAATGATAGGTCTGTAGTGAGTGTATATGCTACAAAAAACAGAATAATCGTAGGAGAATAAGAAGATGCCAGTAAAAACAGTACCTAGTGTGATTATCGGTTCAGGGTCAAATAAAAGTATAGTGAATAACATATACAACAATGACTTTGGTAATACTATCATCACAGGATATTTAACAGTAGATTATTATCTGACAGTAGATGGAAATTTGACTGTTGGGGGGTCATTTGATTTAGCTGGTTCTTTTGAGTTATCTGGAGATATAACAGTAAAGAACCCCTCTGATGTGACGGTATTTAGTGTAGATAGTGCTACAGGAGATACTGTGGTTAGTGGAGATACTATTATAAGTGGAGACTTGACAGTAAATGGTATAACCACGACAATTAATACAACAAATTTAAGTGTTGAGGATACAATCATTGAGTTAAATAGGAATGGTTCTTTAGGTGTGGATATGGGATTTTTATTCACAAAGTCATCCGACCCAAAGCCTGTATTTTATTGGAACAGTTTATATAATAATCGTTTTGATTTAGCTACGGTAACGGGGGCAACTGCCACTTCTACAAATTTGTGGTCTTTAACACAAACACCAACTGGGTTAAACATGGGGGCATTAACTGCTACCACAGGCTCTTTTTCTTCTACTTTAGGTGTTACGGGTGTTACTACTTTAGGTAATAATGTTCAAATTAATTGGGCAAGTGGCACTACTAGAACTTTTCAAATTCAACAAACAGGTTTAGCTTATCCATATTTTTGGGTGAATAATAGTGGAAATGTGCAGATAGGTGGAGTGGGGGCAACAGCTCAATTTTTAGCAAAAATTGATGCTAACACTGTGACAAGTAATTTAGGAACTACTAACATTTCTGGTCCTTTGACAATAGATACGGATCAGCAACTTAACTTTAAAAAACCAACATCTCCTAGTACTTCTGCTATTATTCTTAATAGTGATAGAACAAGTTCAGGTCAAGAAGCTGTAGCTAAATTTGTAGAAGTAAAAAGAGGTGCTTTAACAAGTAGTTCTATTACATGGAACGAATCATATAGTCCTCCTAGATGGGAAATAGAACCATCTATAAAAGTAGGTACTAACCCTCTTACAGATTTTGCTGAGTTTTTTGCTACATCTATTTTTTATAATGATGTGACTATAGGTTCAAGTACTACTGATACTGCTACAATAGCATCATCATCTCTTTTTTATGGGTCTTCTACTTATGAAGATGATGCCCGTATTAAATTTAATATGTTCTCTACGAGTGATATACCAGCTATTCTATTAAATGCTGATGAAACAGGAACACCTACTTCTGATGTTATAGCTATAGAGGTCGAGAGAGGGACTGAAACAAATGCTAATATTAAATGGGATGAGGTTACTAATAACTGGGATATAAACACCAACCTTTATTCTCAAAAAATAAAAATCAGAACTGATGAAACAAGTGGGTCTTCTTCAAGAGTTTATATCTATTTTTATCATGGTTTGGGTATGCTTAATGAAGAAGTCTATTTCTATATCTATAAAACAACAGACAGTGGTGTGACAAGAGAAGTTATACCTATCACTATTGTAACAAGTTCTAGAATAGAGGCATATACTTCAAATGGATATAATGCTATTAAATTTAATAGCAATACACCTTATTCTAGTCATGCAAATGCAGATGCTTTTATTGATATGGAAGATGGTGCATCCTATTATATTAATGTATATAGTCCAAATTCTTCCGGTCTTTCTCCTAATGTTCATTTTAGCTTTAGATCTACTTCAAATGTAGGCTTAAGTGCAGACTACACTACTGATGAAGATTTAGATAATGCTGATTTTATTGCAATAGGTGGGTATAATGGTTTAATACAAGTAAATAATGCTACACCTTTAGTAGCACCAGTACAAGCTTTTTCTGCAGCCACTACTATTAGTGATAATGTAGATAACCAACCTGCTTTAAGTTTAGAATATTCTAAAGGTATCAGCAGTATTGTCTTAAATGCAGGTGTTATAGATACTCCTGCGGATGCTAGTATCCTAGTAGATCGTGGTTTAGAATCTCCAGCTAAACTCCTATGGGATGAATCAGCAAACTCTTGGATTATTAATCAAAATGTCAGATTAAATGATAGTACAAACACACCCAATCTATACTTAGGTCATTCTAGTTCCATTTATTTGGATGAAGGTAGTGTATGGATTAAAGAGGGTATATTAGCTTTAGAGAGTAGATCCTCAAATACTATTCGTATTTATTTAAATAGTGAATTAGGGATAGGAGATACTCCTAATACAGATGCTAAAATTACTGTCAATAGAGGAAAGGAAACGAATGCTGAAATTAAATGGGATGAAACTAATGATAGATGGGACTTTAATTCTCCTATTTATTTTCAGAGTAATGTTACTTTAGGTTCTAGTAATTTTGATAATGTTACGATAAATTCTAATACTATCATTAATTCTAAATTCATTTTATCCAGAAGTGAGTTACTCTTAAGTGATGTCTCGAATGGTGCTATTACAGTTACAAAAGGATACCATACATTACTCCCTCCCGATGGTTTTCCGTCTATTCATTTATCTTCCGATCTAACTACTATTAATGGTGGTGTTGGTGGTATGATTGTTGTACTACAAGCGGGTTCAGATCTTAATACTATAGTTGTAAGAAATGGAGGTAATATTTTCGTATCTGGAGGTAGTTTCAGCTTAGATTCTATTCATGATACCATCACTTTAATTTATAATGATATTACTAATAAGTGGTGTGAAATATGCCATAGTGGTAATGGTTAAAAAGAGGATATAAATAAAATGATAATCGTAAACAGAAAAGATAACTCAATAGTACAACAAATCTCTAGCTCTATATCACCCATCACTATGAATGGTAGGTATATGCTAGATGAACCTGACTTTGTTAAAACTACTATTACCCCTAGCTCTACAGTAACTTCTTTAAAATCTAGTATTTCTTCCGCCCTTTTAAGTACCTATTCTACTTATACTGGTGTGATCTATGATTTTCTACTAACAGATTTTACCAATATAGATACTACTCAAGGTTTCTTCCAAATAGGTGCTATTCCTAACACATTAGCTGTTAACCGTTTCACTTACATACCTACTTTTTTCCCCGGTGTATACACAGAAGACCCTGGTGTAGTATATACTAATAACATTACTATACCAGGTGTAGGTTCAGATAAGTTTATGGTATATTGGAGATTTGCAACTTTGTCCTATACAGATGATATTTCTCCTGTTGTAGGTCAAGCAAATCAAGCTACTCAATTACAATATGATTTAACAGAACCTACTAATGCAGAAGTCCATATCTCCGTAGATAATGGAGTAACTTATACTCAAGTAAATAAACTTGAATCTATTAGTTACCCTAGTGCAGAAACTCTAGTTAAACTCAAATTTGTCAATAATTCTTCTAATAAATTACACTTATTAGCATTTGCTATTCTATATGTGTAATGGAGTAAAATAAAAATGGCAGACAATTATGGAAATGAAGTAAGTACTACCTTGACCTACTTGAATAAAAAATATACTCAAGTTATCTGGCAACAAGGTAAACCACCCCTAGATTCTGAACTAAACTTTGTAGGGCAACTCTCTGCTGAAAGCCTCAGAGATGCCCTTAAAGAAATTAGCAACAGCGGTTTCTTATCTGACCCCCTATTCACAGATACTGATTATGTATGTGAATCTAATTACTCTAATCTCTTTAAAATTAAACCTACATCTGCTATCGTAAACGGTCTACTTGTTAATATTATAGGTGTAAATTCTACTACTGAAGATAATATTATTGAACTCTCTGATGCCCCTACCTCAGGCAATAGAACAGATTTTGTATTCTTAGAAGTATGGAAATCCTTAATTTCTGCTAACCCCAGTACAGATAATAAACCTTCTGCTGATAAAGTCTATAAATATGGTAATAGAGATTACGGTAATACAGATAACCCTAATGAAGAACTTATTGACGGAGATATTGGTTTTGAAACTACTAAAAGAGTCCAAATTCAATATCGTATTCGTGTAGTATCTGATATTGATTTAGGTCAGTATCCTGATGGTTTAGAAGACCCTACAATTTTTGCTCAAGGTAATGAAGCTTCTCCTATTACTAATAAACAATTTGTTAGTATGCATCTTGTAGGTGATTCAACCTGCTGGAGAGCTGATGTGTCCTCAGTATCTACAGCTTCAGTTGATGGTTATGTATATGCTATTCCTATCTGTGCAATCTTTAGAAGAAATAAGAGTGAATACTTAAATGTAGTAAGTGGTGGTAACCCTAACCATAATGGGTCTACTACAAGAGCTATTACTACTACACCTAGAGAATTAACAAACTCTGTTTTAAGTACAGCTTTAACTGCTACTGCAACATCTGCTATTATTGTAGGTACATATACAGGCAGTGCTTTTTCCCAATCAGGTCTTTATCCTATTTTTATTGAAATAGGTGAAGGATTAAATAAAGAAATAGTAAGAGGAACAGCAGTAAATGGTGGGACAAGTACTATTACTATCACAAGAGGTCTTTTAGGTACTCAAGCTAAATATCATCCTGTGGGTACTGCTATTAAAGTATATAATTCAAGACCTGATGGTTTATATGCAGATCAAATAGCTAGTTCTGATATTTTAGATTTAAGAAGATCTGTGAGTTTAAGTGGTTGGGATTATCAAAGACTTTTACAATCTTCAGTATCCGATATTCTATTTAATCGTTTAAAGACAACATGGAAGCAATCAGGTAACGGTGGTACATCTAATTCACAAGGCTTAGTAATTGAACAAGTGGATGTATTAGGTACAACATCTTATAATGATGCTGGATTATTAGATGCTCCTAATGGTATTAGAACAACATGGTCAGATAGTGCATTTATACAAAAAGATGTAACAATGCTATTAGACCCTACAGTATCTTTAGATATACAAAATATAACGGACACAACCTTTTTAAATACTGATTGGGAAGTAAATGCTGATTTATATCCTACAGGGTTTTTACATACCCCAAACGATTGGAGAAATGGTTGTGTTGTATTCTTTAATTTAGATGGTTTAAATGGTGGTGCAAGAGGTGGTTTAAAGAATAGTGATAGAGCAGTAAGATTTATAGCTCCTTATGAAACACCTAATGACAAACCTATTAAAATTAAATTTATTAGTCAAACAAATCAAATTGCAGGTGTTTATCCTAATTATGAGGATGACCTTACACATCCTCACTACTATATGTATCCTTTAGAGAAATATAACTATGAGAAACCCTTTATTGTTTTAGGTGGTATAGTTCACCCTAATCTCAAATTTACAAATGTATCTCCTAAAGCAGCAGATAATAAACTTATCAATGATCAACCAGATACTGATTACTATGTAATTGACTTAGGGTTTGACTTTACAGATTATTTAGCAGGAACTGAAAAGCTATTAAACGGAACTGAAACTTTAGAGAACCTATTAACAGCTAATGGTACAGATAAAACAGGTTTAAGTTCTGAGTTATATGTAGTAGTATATGGGTCAGCAGGATTTGATAATAATGGTGCATTTAAAGTAGTTGGTGTAGCTGATACAGAGATTACTTATTTAAGTACATATTCAGCTACATCTATAGCAGTATTACCTATTAGTAGTACTTTTACAGTTACACCAGGGTGGGTGGATGATACTACAAACCCAGCTATTACAGTAGAATTTAGAACACAAAGAACAAGTGCTTTAGATGGTGATATTACAATTAATCCAGCTGACCCTACATCCTTATGTGTTGTCTTAACTGAATTAGCTGTTTCTGATTTTGGTGGAGGAAATATCACTACATCTAATATGCTAGTGAATACTACATTACAGTATTCAAGTAATCGTGGTGCAACAAGTCGTGTTCCTGATAATATTCATACAATCGAATTAAGCTCAGGTAATGTTCTTGTTTCTAATAAACAAATAGATTTAGATGCTACTTATGGTAAAGATCTTGTAAAACTAGATGTAGATACTCATATTCAATTATGGAATAAATTAGGTTCTACAGGGTTAGATATTACAGAAACTACAAATCATGGTGGCTCTATTATTTTAGGTAGTGATGTTGATAGAGAAGCTCAATGCTTTGTAGATACAGGTTCTAAGACTCTTATGATAAGACCTTTCCGAAAAAGAAATCTCTTAGTGCAAGAATTTTTAACAACTTATGTAGATGTGAATGATTGTTTATTAGGTAATAGAAGATACAGTTCGACTTTAATTAAAGACGGTGGTGCTGTATTTACAGAAAGTACATCTAATCAATATAACCCTAAATTAGGTTTAGCTATTCCTTTTGAATATTTACCTAAATTTGGGAGACAAGATATTCCTTATCATACTCGTATAACTGGTGATATTTACTTAGCAGGTATTAACCACTTGTTTGGAGATACAAATACTACATCAGATGTGTTTAAAATTATAGGTGGTATTACAAATGGTGGTTCTAGTACAGCTGTTTACCCTATGTTATTCTCAACAGGAACTACTGGATTAGATTATGGTGAATATGGTGCTATTACATCAGGACATGAAGCATACGGTGCTAGAAAAGTCAGCTTAACTAATATCCCAACTAATGATTTAGGTAGTACCTTAGATGGTATCGAATTACCTCCATATTTAGGGTTTGCTCGTGTTTATGGTGTTTATGAAAGAGCCAATTATGTAGCTAAAGTAAATACTACCTTTAAAGGTGCTCACCAAACTGATCGTATTACACCTATTACAGACCCACCAATTAACTTGTTAAGAACTGATGCTACTAAATATACTATGTATATCAGACAAGGTGGGGGTAATGATGTTACAGGTCAAGATGATAGTCATACTTATATTTTAACATCTCATGCAATAGATATTACTAAAATTCCTACATGGGCAAGTGGAGATGTATTTGATGACTTTGAATATGTAGTAGAAGCTACAATCTTTGGTTTTGCTGAAGGCTTTATCAATAAAAATAACTATGTGTTAGTACGAAGATACAATACAGATGGTTTAAGAGCAGAATCTTCTCCATCAGAAGTTAAATTACCTTTTATTATTCCTACAGCATTAGATAGTAATGATGAAGTATATGTAGGATATACAAGAACAGTATATCAAGGAGACCCTTTACATACTAAGGGTGGCACTTCACTACAATATGCTGAATCTTCAGCTAGATATGGTTTAATACCAGTATCAAGTCAATATAATGGGGGTCAAGTAAGAGGTCAATTTGAAGCGAATGGTGATGTAGCTTTAGATATAGTAAATCCTAGACCTTTAAAAGTCTTGTCATCGATGGATTTTTACTTAACTTTAGGTACTGGTAAAATAGGTGGTAGTTTATATAATGAAACATTAACAGATGTAGGTGTAGTAATTAATCATAATATACCTACAACATCGACTGACCCTATTGTTAAATATATACCTAATGCTTTTACAAGTGGGGTAAAAGAAATAAGTGGTGTTGCAAGTGCTGCTATGATAGTGTTCTCTACAGGTGGTGGTAGTTATAATCAGTATATCAGATTAACAATTACAACACCTAAAGGTACATCACAAGTTGTAATAGGTACTCCTAATTACCAAAACTTAAATGACTTTGTAGATGATATTAATGCTACTTATTTAGTAAATGCTAAATTTATACCAGCTTCGACTAATGATTTAGGGACAATTTTAATTGAAGCTAAAGAAAAAGGTAGCTTAGGAAATGAAATCACCCTATCTTTAGATAGTAGTAATCCTTTACTTACCAATTTGAGTTTAATTACTAGAACTTATTTAAGAACAGGGAATCGTATAGGTCATTCTAACCAAGACACTAAATATACTAAAGTTAATTTAACCGGTGGTTTTGATGTACCTAATGATGCAGGTGATGGCAATATTGACATTTCCCTTGTAGGTTTAACATCAAGATTACCTTTAGGCATTTTAGTAAATGACTCAGACTTCTTATGTGAAGATGTTCTAAATGATGGAACTAGCTATATGGACTCCGTTCAAGGTCTTATTAAAGTCCCTTCTATCCAAACACCTTTAAGAGGTGCTAGTGCCTATCCTAAGATTAATGGTGTAGCTGGTGATACTCTTATTATGTGTGAAAGTGATGAATTAGAATATAGTGCTTGGTCTTTAACTAATACTTCAGGTACTCAAAAATATAGAACCTTTAGAGGTGCTAGTTTATTTGGTGTAGATGGTAGTCCTTTAACTTATGCTAATAAATCATTCTCAACAGATTTAAATCCTGTGTTAAAGGGTGGGATATTACTGTGTAAAGCTATGCTAGTTCAGAACTATGATGAAACTTTAAATACTACTAAGTTATCTTATGGTGATGAGTTACAAGTGGTTATTGTTACACAAGCTATTTATAGATCAGATGATACACTACCCATTACTTTGCAAGGCAGTATATCCCCAAGTGGTTATGGTGAAGGATATGCTAGTGCAGATAGGTATTTTATTAAGGGGAGACCTATTGTAAAGAATAATAGTGCTAAACCATCTACAAGTGTAAACCCAGCTCCTTATCAAAGATAATATGTTATTTATTTAAAGCTCTTATATAAACCATATAGGAGCATATTATGGATAGTACGGACTACTTACATTTAATCTTAGGTCATTTTCTAAATAGCACAGAATATCATGTAGCTAGATTAGAAAAAGATCATGAAAAATACGGTGATGCTTGGCTTAAATGGAATCAAACTTATCTCAAAATAGAAAATCTTCCGGTAGAAATAAGTCCTAAGCAATATGAAGAGTTGAAGAGCATTTATCGTCATATGGCTAAAAAACTTAAAGGTCTTGAAAGTATTATAAGCACTACTTTCCCTTTATTGTTAAAAATAAATATTGATAAAACAGCTAGTGTTAATCAAGATGGTAATGAGAATGGGTGGCATTTTGGTCAAACCATATGGCATAACTTTAAAGCTCTTATACAAATCTTAAAGCTACACTTAAAAGAACTTAGATCAGAATATACTAAATTTCTTGATGGTGGCTATGCAGATGAGAAACTTGTAATAGCTATGAATAAGAAGTTCAAGAAACACTTTATAGCTATGAGAGAGTTAATACTGAATTTACTTTCCGATTTAGAAGGAAAATTGAATGAATTGGTCTTAGCTTTTGAAGATGATGAAATGATATGAGAATAGGTACTAAAGTTAGATATCCTCAAATAGATATGTCTCAAAGAGATAGGGGCGTAAAACCTTTGACTAAGTACCTTCCTGTAGAAGACGAGTATTTAGTTATGGATGCTAATTATCCTTCTAATTTAAGGATAACACACTCAGAAATAGATATTTTAAATAGATTTTGGTATGGTACAACAAGAGATAAGAATAAAGAATTGACATCCTTTATATATAATTTAGGTAGTCGTTTTCCTGTTAGAAACATAACTACTTTATATAGGGGTATGTCTTTTCCTAATGGACTTATCGAAAAGTATTTAAAAAAAGATATAGATAAAATAGTAGGTGGTTTAAGATCATGGTCTACAAGTTTAAAAGTAGCAAAACTTTATACGAGCGAAGATACAGATAGAGATAGTGTACTCATCATATGGAAAAATCCTAGTAAAAATAAAATGATCTTAGATACAGAAATACTCAAAGAATATATAAAAAAGAACCATATAAATAATAAGTTATGGTTTAGTGAAAATGAAGTGGTATCAGAAGCCACTAAAGTACAAATTTTAGATATACAAAAGACCTATTTAGGTGAAAAAGTAGATATTTATAGTTTTATGGAAGAAGAACCTAAACCTAAGTATCTATATACCATTATTATAAAAGGATAACATTATGAGAGTTCTCGGTATTAGTACTACAACACATACCCCAAATGAAGAACACCCAACACCATCAACATCAGTTTTAGCTTTACAATATTTTTTAAAGATATGTCAGGAGATACCTGGTGTAGAAACAAAATATATAGATGCCCATAAGCTACATATTGTAGAAAATATGTCTTGTTATTCGAGTGATAAGTGGAATTGTGGTGGTAAAGATTCAGGACCTTATAGGTGCTGGGCACATAAACTATCAGTAGAAGACCCTGATGCTTATGGTGGTGTAGATGAGATGCCTATTATATATGATGGTATAGAATGGGCAGATGCAGTAATAATAGCAACATCAGTCAGATGGATGAATCATAGTGCTGTATTACAGAAAGTTATAGAAAGACTTAATACACTTGAAAATAGACATTCTGTATATGGAGAAACTAATCCTGTAGAAGGTAAGAAAGCAGGTTTTATAGTATCAGGTGCTCATTATCAGACACAAGAAGTGGGGGCAAGACTTGTAGAAGTATTTGAGCAATTAGGGTTTACTACAGAAAGTGGGTATGGTGTATTAACATGGCAAAGGTATCAGAATAGAAACCATGAGCAAGAGGGTAGTAATACACCACATATGTGGAGATATTTAAAATCTGATGATGGGATAGAACAGATAGAGAGTTTATTTAAATTTATAGGTGTGTATTGATTTAGCTAGTTTATTTTGTATTCTTGTACCCATAGCAATTTCAAAATACTTTCTCCAACTACGGTCAATCATAAATAATTGGTTTTGAAATAATATTCTTAGAAACTCACAGAATGCTTCTTCTGGGTTTGCATTAGCATAAACAGTCATAGGCACTTTATGTATTCTTATGGGGGTATCTAAATTTTGATAGATTAGGTAATGTAATTGTTCTTTAGTAACCCTAGAAAAATCAATATCTAAATCTAGTTCTAATTTTTTAATAAAGATTTGTTTATCTCTTAAACTTTGGTAATTAGTTAAAGTTTTAGGTGTCCTATATGCATCTTTTATTGTTTCAACATAATTATCTGATTCACCAAATACTTTTCTTATAGTTAAGTTTTCTGTCACACCATTTACGATATCATACCAAAACTCTTGAGCTTTATCGGATAAGTAATTCCTAAATATGTGGTGTCCTAATTCATGAGCGATCACACCACTCAGAGCATTGGGTTTTGTATTTTCAAGGTACAATATTTCAATTACTTTTCTATCGGAAGAGTAACACCCATCTACTTGAAATTGCACCGTACTATGTGTTTGTTCTTGGGGAGTACAAAACACAGTTTTTCCAAAAGAAAAATATAGTGGTACTTTATACTTGATTACAAGAGGTAAATATTTTTTAGCAGTTTTATTTATTCTATCTAGTGTTTTTTCAATTTTAGCTATAGCATTCTCAATTTGATCCTCTTTTGCATCTACAAATATACAAGTGAAACCTTGTATATTTACTTTTATCTCAGGTATTTCAAATAAGTGGTCTCCATTACTAATAAACCATCTAAATTCCTCTGTATCTTTAATACGGACATACTCTTCCCAATCGGAAGACCAGTTTAAAAAGAACAATTCTATTTGACGAATATGAAGAGACAAGTATTTATACTCTTCATTTCTAAGTTCATTTACATTTAAATTCTCAATAATGTATTTAACTATCTCTTGAAATTCCGTAAAGTTATCTTTATTAAGTAGAGCTAGATTCTTTTTAAAATTTCCCCATAAGGTTCTATTACTCATTTAAATACTCCTGTCTAGTGTGTCTCTTATCCTACTAAAAATAAAATATCTATTAAGTTAAACCTATACAAATACCTAAAAATACAAGTGTTAGAGAAATCATCATTCTAGGATTAGCACCAAAGAAATATACATTAAGACTCACCTCAACAGAAAATAAAATCACTTGCCAAATTAAACTTGCTTTCCATATGTCATATGTATTTCTCATATACCACCAAGCATTTAAAGAAGCATATGTGGTAAGAAGACTTGTATATATCCACCATTCAAAAGGTGATAAGTCTAATCCAAAAACAGCTTTAGCATTTGATCTAAACCAATAAGTAATAGCACAAAAGAAAATTAAAAATATATACATGATATCTAACCTTAGAAAAAGTAGTCCGATGTATATAATACATATAAATTACTTATTATTGAGGTTTATTTGTACCTTCAATATTACCGATTGTAATATCTTCTCTACTTAATTGATTTTCTAATTCAACCATAAATCGAAGAGCTTCATAATTTCCAGCTTGAAGTAATGGCATAATTCTTTTTGTAGCCTCAGGAATAGATTCTTCAAATAAGACGGCATCTTCAAAAGTACCTGCAATCATAACTGCAAAAATAGCTTTATATGGGATATGACATTCAAAAGGAACTCCACCAAATTTCAAGGTAGCAATTACTTTATCTTGTCTAAATTCCATTGGGTAATTATTAGATAAGTTTAAACGAATAACAGTATCTTTTTCTTTTACCTTTTTTGGTAATTCAACACCTTCATAGGTAGGGTCAATAGCAATAGTGGTTTTAGCAACAGCTAAATGATCTAAAAGGATTTGTCTTCTATCCATTTTTGTTTTCCTTGTTTAAGTTTGTTTCTTTAAACCATGTTTAAAAATTGTTGTTCTGTGATAACTTTTACACCTAACGAATTAGCTTTATCTAACTTGCTACCAGCTTTTTCTCCTGCTACTAAATAGCTTAAGTTTTTACTTACTCCACTAGCAACATTTCCACCATTAGATAAAACTAACTCTTCTGCATCGGCTCTTTTCATTTGTGTTAAAGTGCCTGTAAATAAGAAAGATAAACCTTTAAATTTACCTTCTCTTTCTACACCATTACTTATAGTAATATGGCTTAACAAGTCATCTATAACACTACTATTTTTACAAAGTCCATTTATAATCGCTTGTGCTGTTAATGTACCAAACCCTTCTATTGATTCAATATCACTAACTCTTAGAGTTCTTATAGCTTCAAGTGTCTTATACTTAGATGATAAGACATCACTCGCTTTTCTACCTAAACCGTCTATGCCTAATGCTTGTAAAAACTTAGGTAATTCTATTCTCTTAGATTTACCTATACTAGATAACCAACCATCTACTCTAATTTCACCTACATTTTCTAATTTTAATAGATCATCTCTATTAAGTTTATAGAGTCCGCATACATTTTTTAATAAACCCACTTCAATCAATTTATCCACCCATGATTGACCCATACCTTCAATTTCCATTCTCTCGATAAAATGAGAGATACCTTGACTCACAGATGAGATACAATTTTCTTTATCTGAACAATAGAGAAAATCACCGTCTAAATAGGTATTTGAGCTACAATGCGGACAGGTAGCTGGCAACTCAATATTTTGATCTCCGTCAGTTAAAACTCTCTCTAAATGGGGGATAACACCACCTCTTCTTACTGCTAAAATTTCTGCATTAAGAGTTAATCCTTTAACCTTAATCATACCTGCATGATGTAAACTAATACGACTTACTACTGCACCACTTAATTTAACAGGATCAACTAAACCTACGGGTGTTAAAGTTCCTGTTCTGCTTACTTGCCATTCAATACCCCTTAAATAAGTCTTATCAGCATCACCTTGAAATTTATATGCTATCGCACCTTTAGGATGATGTGATGTATATCCAGCTTTATCATATTCTAAACAATCATTTGCTTTAAATACTACACCATCAAGTTCATAATCTAAAGAAGAACGAATATCTGAGATTTGATCATAACCCTTTTGTAAATCTTTAGTATTATTATAAACAGTAAAGCTAGGTACATTAAAGCCTTGATCTTTTAAGAAAAGAAATCTATCTGAGAGTAGTTTAATATCGCTACCAATTAAATCATAAGCAAAAAAGTCTATTTCACTTAAAATAGATTTGCCCTCTTTATTCTTTAAAGTACCTGCTACTGCATTTCTAGGATTTGAAAAGTCATTAGAGAATTTATTAAAGGTAGAGATAGGCATATATATCTCACCTCTTACTTCAATAGTATCTTCTGATTTTAATGTTTTAGGGATAGATGGAATAGACATAACATTAGCAGTAATATCTTCACCAATAGAGCCGTCACCTCTTGTAGAGGCAACGGATAATTTGCCCTTAGTATATTTAATAGAGCAAGCCATACCGTCAATTTTAGGGGTCATGACATAGCCATATTTAAATTTATTTGCCCATTTAAGTAAGTCATCTTCTGAGTAGCATTTATCTAAACTTAACATAGGAAGATCATGTTTAACTTTAGTGCCTATTTCATCATATTGTCCGAGAGAGGACAATATAGGTGATGTAGGGTCTAGTGCTTTTAATTGTTCTACAAGGGCATCGTATTCGTTATCTGTGATTTCAGGTTTATTTTCTGACCAATAGAGTTTATTATGGTGGACGATTAAGGCTTCAAGTTCTTGCTTATTCATGGCAATTTCTCTTTTGTTAGTGTGTTTGTATTGATTATACACACCACAATAGGGTTTGTCAAGAGAGAAATAAAAACTTTTT